>Ga0209000_1000285_pt1 | contig 57424 bp, 49 predicted proteins | sample RifGroD2_FD_183998 | JGI IMG/M metagenome (GOLD analysis project Ga0209000, IMG submission 183998) | Groundwater microbial communities from Rifle, Colorado, USA - Groundwater D2 (SPAdes) (version 2) | ecosystem: Environmental > Aquatic > Deep subsurface > Groundwater | place: Rifle, Colorado... | reverse complement strand
CGCCTGTTGCTAAGGCGCGGCTTATCTCTTCACGTTCTGTAAAGGTAAGCCTTGTGTATTTGTTCATATGACTGTGAACTATACCGTACGAAGTGTTGCGTTAGAAATTTGAGAGGAAGTAGTGCAAATACTAGAATTCAATTAACACAATACGTCATGCTGAATGCAAAAACACCGCTTGGGCGCGGTGTTTTGCTATTCCTACAAGTTCTTCCCTTCCTTATACGTCAACGTTCGCATCTTTCTTCTTCTTCCAATAAGTACGACTCCTACACCCACAAGTACAATAAGTATTCCCAGCATATTTCCATATCGTACCCACACGGTTTGTTTAGGGTCAGTAAATGAAAGTGGATGCGATGCCTCTTGCTTAAGTTTGATGCCTGCAAGAGAATTTTCTTGAGCTAAGTATGAGAGTGCTTCCATCCCAAAGGCAATATTTTCTGGTGCTCCTTGTACATATTCATCCGTAAGAAGGTCGGAATCGCCTATCACGATAATGGTGGGAAGTTTTATCTCCTCTCCGTCTTCAATAGGTTTCAGAAGTACACCGAGTAGTTGTTGACCTAAGTTGTTTTGAGCGAACGATCCTTGTGGGTCAAGTACAAAATTTTCTTTCTGAAGCCCGCCATAGGGAGATGTCTGTATGAGGGGTATGCTCTGTAGTTGCTTTGTTGCAAGTGTGTTGTCATTGATAGACACACTGCTACCCCATGGAATAGTCACGTTTGTAAGTTCTGATCCTACAAACACACCTTCTGTCACGAACGCTCGAATGTATGCAGGGTATGGAAGGAAGTATCTGACATTACCATTCCCCATTTGTACTGTTTGATTCGATCGAAGGTCATACGCCATATCTTGATGTACGGTTACTCCATACTCCTCAAGGAGTGTGTCCGTACTGGTACTGTTTGGAAACACCACCATGTACTGCGTATTTACCTCAAGTCCGTCTACGAGGAACAGTACGTTTTTCCCTGAAGCTAGATATGCTCGCAACGATGTTTCGTGCATAGCGTCGAGTGGACCAGTTGGCTTTGAAACTACCAGTGTGCTGATGTCCTCGGGAATAGTAGAAGTCGCTGAGTTGAGAACGATGTCTTCAATAGTGAATTGCTTTCCCATCTCTTGTGCGAGAAGTGTGTAGCCTTGTTTTGACGATTTGCCACCCATGTCAAGAAAACCAATTTTCTTTTTCTCTGTTTTAGTAAGTTCACTGATAAAGCTCGTGAGCTGGTACTCAAGATCTGAAGTTTTCTCGATCAGTGGGATTGTTTTACGTTCTTCACCTGCTCGCAGTGCGATTCCAAAGTACACTTGCTTGGCTTGAAATTCACCATTACCGGATATGTTGAACTGCACAGGTCGTACTCCGTTCTCTTCTGCCTCTGTAGCCACAGCTTCATCGGTTTCTGGATTTTTGTAGGTAATAGAGAGATGAGAATTACCATACGTGCTGTAATCCTTAAGTATATCTTTTGCGGTTCGAGAAATTGGCTGGAACTGAGCAGGAAGATTTGCAGATTCATATAAGATGATTTCTACATCACTAGGAAGGTCGGAAAGAATATCTTTGGTTGAGTCGGTGAGGGTGTAGATGTTACCTTCAGTCAGGTCAAGGCGAAAGCTCGGGAAAAAAGCAAAGCCAGATGTTGCCACCAAAACTCCGAGTAATACGAGAACGAGTGTTCTCTGCTGTAAAACTTTTTTTGAGTATCGACTAGTCCTTCGTGCAATGAGCTTCATGTGTCCCAGCTCAAGGAAAACAACGGAGAAAAGTACAAAGTACCACACATCACGTATATCAAGCACGCCTCTCGCAATAGCTTCGTAGTGCGTAAGTACGGAGAGTCGAGAGAAAAGGGCTCCGAGCCATGCAGGCAAACTTATGGTGACAAGCTCATACCCCATAATGATAAGCATAAAGGTGCTAATGACGCTTACCATGAGTGCAGGGACTTGGTTTCTGAAATATGTTGAGACGGCTATGCCAAGGCTTATGAGCGCACTTGCGAGCAGTACTCCAGCTATGTACTGGCCGATATAAACACCAATATCAAGATCGCCGAATGAACGAAGGGTGATGGCTATCGGGAGACTTGCAAGCAGTATCAGTGCAGAGAAAGTAAGTGCTGAAAGGTATTTCCCCACAATAAGCTCTCTGTCCCGTAAGGGATGTGTGAGTAGTATCTCAAGTGTTTCTTTATTTGTTTCCTCTGCAATACTTCCCATAGTGATAGCAGGGATGAATAGGAGGAAAAACCATGGCAAAAGTGCAAAAAGTCCTTGGACTGACGCTTGTCCGACCAAAAATACATTTTGGAAAAAGAGAAACTCCCACACTGCTATAAATACTCCAGCAATGATGTAGGTTGTTGGGTTGTAGAGGTACCCACGCATTTCTTTTTTAAAGATTGCGTAAATGTTTCGTGTGTCCATAAGCCTAAGCAGTAGTAGTGAGTTTATAAAAGACATCCTCAAGTTTTACTTCACGTTCTGCACACTTCCAGATAGTCCATGCGTGAATGCCTGCAAGTTTCGAAAGTTCGGGAGGGAACGGGGTGCTAGAGGAAACAGTCACAGCAACGGTACTCTTTTTCCCTTCTTTCTTTGTTACCTCCACCTTTTCAACGCCAGCAATTTTTTTGAGAAGTTTTTCTACATCATCACCTTCCACTTCGATATCGAACACTTGTGTTTTGTCCGCATTTTGTGAAAGCTCTTTGGTAGTGCCTTGGGCGACCAGTGAACCTTTTGAAATGATGTACAAATAGTCACATACCGCCTGTGCTTCCTGCATGACGTGTGTGCTCATGATAACTGTTCTGTCTTTTGCCAAATCACGTATCAATGCACGAATATCTGTGCGTTGATTCGGGTCGAGTCCTTCTGTCGGTTCATCAAGAATGAGTACGTTTGGTCGATGTAACAGCGCCATAGCGAGTCCAGTGCGTTGCTTGTAGCCCTTGGAAAGTTCTTTTATTGGTTTGTAAAATACCTCATCAAGGTGTACAGAATTCACTACAAAATCAAACGCATCGCGTCGTTTGCTTTTGGGAATATTTTTAAGATCAGCAGAAAAATCGAGTGCTTCAGAAACAAGCATATCTCCATAGAGAGGGTTTGTTTCTGGCATATAGCCAATCTGCTTTTGTGCTTCTTGTGGATGGGTGATTACCGACATATCGTCAACAGTCACTTCCCCACTGTCTGGTAAAAGATATCCTGTCATTAAGCGCATAGAAGTCGTTTTACCTGCACCATTTGGACCCAGTAACCCGACTACGTTCCCCTTCTCTATCTCAAAAGAAAGGTCTTTTACGGCGTATACATCGTTAAATTTTTTTGAAAGTTCTTTAACTTTTATCATAGCAATACATAACTTTTAAAAAGCAACAACCGATAATATTTTTTACTTCGTAAGTATACAAAAAAGATGTGTTAATACAAAGTTCATCGTATGTAAGTAAACTTATAAAGTGCCGGTGATAGTTTGAAGTTTGAAAATACTAGTTTTGAAAATACTAGTTTTTTACTCACATAATATATATCTTATGAACAAAGTAACTCATTTTGAGATTGTTGCTACAGATTTAGAAAGAGCAATGGATTTCTATACAAATGTCTTCGAATGGAGGTTTGAGAAGTGGGAAGGGTCTGATCCAGATATGGAATACTGGATGGTGCTGACGGTGCCAGCACAAACCCCAGGAGCGATAAATGGTGGATTGAGAAAAGAAATGGGTACTGACGTGAAAGAGCGTACAAAAAGCGTTAATGGTTTTGTGTGCACGATTGAAGTTTTGTCAGTTGATGACGTTTTGAACAAAGTTGAAAAGCATGGTGGAGAAATACTAATGCCAAAAACATATATGCCGAAAGTTGGTCATTTTGCCTCATGTTATGATTCAGAAGGAAATGTTTTCAGTGTTATGGAACCTGAAAAGTAATACCCAATCATATAACTAAACATTGACCAAACCTCACATACAGTGATGCATGGATTGAAAACAATCCTTCAAGCTGGTGGTATTGGGGGTGGAACGGCATGTTGTTCGCTACTTTCGTGTTATGGATCAAAGGATTGGACGGTCGAAGAACGATTTTTTCCTGTCTCAAGTCTACTTTTCAGTGTGTTAATGACCGTACTTTCTCTTTCCTAAGAGCAAGACAGCCGGGCCTATATGAGGCTCGGCTGTTGTGTGCTAAGCAAGTTCTGTGGGGAGACTTCCATAGCTACTCCGTCAAATGTACTGAGAGGGAAATCTGTACTCACCACAGATAGCCTTGTTATTCAAAAGAAGTTCAGATAACCAGGTAATAATGGTAAGATCGGAATTTTCTCCACCCTCGACAGCGAGTTTCAGTACAAGCTTTTTGTATGCTTGGTGGATGTCAGGATTATCCAAGGATGGGTACAGGGTGAGAATGTGATGCTTACACACTGTCCGACGAAGCATCTCAAAATTCTCCGCTGTACAAGTAAGACCGGTGAGAAAGGTTACCAACTGATATCCGTCCTCAATTTTTCTTGCGAGATTACAACCGAAGACCACAGTAAGTACTACTCGTAAGGGAAACGACATTCCCATATCTTCCGTATCAATATCCATATCAATACCTCCAACTATTTATTCGTATGATTGGTAAACAACGTGATGAAATTCACCCGACACTTAACATTTTATATAGTATTTATTTACCTTTGTCTATCGTGGGATTTTCGTTCCACATCTCGCGTACAATAGAGTCCCAGTCCAGTATCAATCTGTTGAGATACATAAACGGTATGTTAAGCAAACCAACAAGCCACTTGATAGTTGTTTGCCCAACAATAAGTGGCCAAAGAGGCAGTACTCCCGCAAAAGCTATTGGGAGGAATATGAGGCTATCAAGTGTTAACGCAGGTATTGAGCTAAAGACATTTCTAGCCCATAAATGCTTCCCATGGGTTTTTGCCTTAAACCAACTAAAAACGTATGCGTCTATGTTTTCTGTTATAAGAAATGCTATCCAACTTGCAACGGTAATCCGAGGAACTGTTCCAAATATAGTTGCCCACATGTCTTGTGCTGTCCAGAATGGTGCGGGTGTTAGTTGTATGCTTAACCAAAAGAAAAACACCATTGCAACCTGTGTAATGAAAGCGATGAAAATCATTCTTTGTGTTTCTTTTCTACCAAACCGCTCATTTACAATATCAGTAAAAAGATACGTCACCGAGAAGAGCAGTACACCACTAGGCCCGTACAAAGTAGTAAACCCCAGATCAAAAGTTGAAATCTTTACAGCCAATAATTGTGCAGTCAGTGTAAAGGTGACGTAGAGGGCTATGAGAAGGTCGGGCTTCTGTACCTTTTTGGCATACACACTGCCAAGGAGTGTGAAGCTCGTTATAGCCAGGACCCATATGACTAAAAAAATGAATGACATGGATGAAGAATTATTATATATAAACCTATAAATGTAAAGAGTAGGGCTTAAAAGGCACAGATCTAGCGTGATTTTAGAGCGCTCGACGAATTACTCAATTTCATAAGAACTTCATCAAGATTGTGCATAGTGGGGGACCTGAGACAACTCAGGATTTGTTGTTTTATCAAAACACCTACTATTTTTGCCATTTTTAACATTAAAATTCATAAATATTATTGTGGTAATTTTCTTTCTTAGTATTTCGGCCAAGTGGTAGGAGCATGGGTTTATTTTCTGAAGTATTAAGGGATTCTTAAGTGAGTTCTTCAATGTTACTTCATGAGATTTTGTACCTTTTGTGCGTTCTTGTAAAAAAGCAAATGCTTTATCTAGCTTTAATTTTATTAGTATGCACCACCTATCATGAACTTTCTAACTTGGATAATTGTAGGGGCAATAACGGGTTGGATTCTTTCCATCTCCGTCAGATACGACATACGGCAAAATAAGGTACTTTATGTCATTCTCGGCATAGATGGTGCTGTGCTTGGTGGGTGGCTCGTGTGCTATTTTAGTAGAAGCTCAATGAGTGTATTCAATATGTACAGCGCGGTAGTAGCTGTTTTTGGTGCTGTTGTTTTAGTTAGTCTTGTACGTGAATTAAAAATTATCAAGTAAATAATATTTTGTTTCCACGACATGTAGGGGTTCCGCGACTTCCTACACTACACAACTACACAATAGCAAATACAACAAGTGCGAGAAGTATTCGGTAGACTACGAATAGATATAAAGTGTGGTTTTTAAGAAATTTGAGCAAATAGTGAATGCTTGCTATACCGGAAACGAAAGCTACAAATGAGGCGACCATGATAGTCGACCATTCGTCGTGGAAGACTCCTGCCCCTTCAAGTTCTAAGATTTTTTTAGCTCCTGCTCCAAGAATGATAGGGAATGAAAGCAGGAAGGTGAAACGAGCAGCTTTTTCACGGGTAAGTCCGAGAAGCATACCGCCTGAAATAGTGGCGCCTGATCGTGAAGTGCCTGGGATAAGAGCCAGTGCCTGAAAGAGTCCGATAATTATTCCACGCTGTATACTTAGCTCTTTGTGCTCAGTAATTCTTTTCGAAACGTATTCTGCGACTATGAAGAGTAGAGAGCCAGCGATAAGTACCCATGCTACCAAGTGGGGATCTCTAAAAAATGTGTCCATACTGTTTTCAAGGTATAAGCCTGCGATAACTCCTGGAATAGTTCCAAGCACGATTGCAAAGAAAAGAACATTCATTTCCCTACTGAGAGAAACGCCCAGTATACGCTTCCACAAACCTACCGCTAGTTCGCCCAAATCTTTCCTGAAATATATAAGTACCGCAAGCGCTGTGGCAAAATGAAGTGTTGCATCTATTGCCAGTCCATAATTGGTCTGAAATCCAAAAAACTCCCGGGTGAGAATGAGGTGTCCTGTAGAGGATATGGGTAGAAATTCAGCTATCCCTTGAACGAGCCCTAATAGTATTGCTTCAAAATATGACATGGAAATGTTGGATGAAATCGTGTTACTATACAGGACATCGTACCACGTAGTTCATGTTTACACGAAGTCACAAACCTATTTTTGTAGCAATAGTTATCTCACTTAGTGTTGTGGGGTTTACCTACTGGTATACCCATCGAGATTTGGGTGAAAATGCATCCGAGGAAAATGGTACTGCTAATATTGCAGTCAACGATTTACCTGGTATGAGTGCGGATGACCACGTCCTTGGTAATCCATCGGCTCCCATGGTGTTTATTGTCTATTCAGATTTTGCGTGTCCTTTCTGTAAGGAATATCACGAAACGCTTCGCACGCTCATGAGGGTTTTTGGCCCAAGTGGAAAAATTGCTATTGTTTTTAGACACATGCCCTTTGTACAGCTTCATCCGGAAGCACCCATGTACGCACTGGCAAGTGAATGTATTGCGGATGAGGTTGGGAACTCTGGTTTTTGGAAATTCGCAGATGAGCTTTTTACCGTATCAGACCCATTAAAACCGCTCACTGCTGCTGAGCTCGTGGTACTTGCCGAAAAGGCTGGGGCAACACGTCAGACGTTTGTCGCTTGCATGCGTTCTAATGAGCTTATGGATCGTATTGAACAGCAATTTAATGAGGTGATAAGTGTGGGCGTAAAAGGTTCTCCTTTTACACTTGTTGACGACGAACATGGACGTTACTCCTATGAGGGTGCACAAACTTTTAGATCAATGGCTGAGAGTATACAAACAACATTGCGCATCATGTCTATTGACGAACTTGAACCTCCCTCAGCATCGCAAAAATCATTTGTGGCGGATTTTGATGCATTGAGTGAGGTGGCTACGAGCTCAGCCTCTACAACTACAGCAACGAGTACATCAACTGTCACTCCTTCTTCACAACGTACCACACCACTATTTCAATAGTCACTATATTTCATAATAGGACTTACTCAAACGGATGTAGTTCAAGGCGTACAAATAAAACACTACGAAACGTATGAATAGTACGGTGAGAAGTGTTTTGTGCAGTGCAACGAAGAAATACGCCGTTTGTGTAAGTCCTACATTAAATCACGTAGAACGCAAGCGGTACATGTGGGATCATCACACCTTGTATCCCAAAAGGAGAGTGTTGTTATTTCCTCTGCCACTCTGCGTATCTCATTTTTGAGAGTTTCAACTTCTTCCTTTTCAATCACAAAAGTCTCACGTTTGTAGGAACCACTGTCCGTGGGCTCGATAAAGTCGAGTACCGCTTCTTTCATGTTATAGGTAGCATCAGCATACATATCAAGGAGAATTTTATAGAAGACCAGCTGGCGCTTGTAACCCCCACTACCTTGCTTTGCCTGCGCAGACATAGTGGTACCCTCAATTTCGTTTCGGCTTCTAGGCTTCCCTGTTTTGTAGTCGACTACACGTACGTCATGACACCTATCGTCCAGACATTCCAGTTTGTCAAATTTTCCGGTAAGACGAATTGTTCCATCAAGGAGGACCCCTTTGACCAAGAGCTCGTTCTTAGACACTGGCTCCCAGAGCTGACTCCATTTGTGGTGCCAACCACTGAGTGCAGTGCGTGTGTCTCTCACTACCCGCTCCAGAAGCTTAAGTTCCAAGTCAGTATCTTCTATGTGTCGAGTAAAGGTATCAAGCAAAAAATCAACGCCAACATCTGGGTGTTTGTTTCGCTCATTAAAGAATGCTTCAAGCGCTTGGTGCACCGCGGTGCCTTTAATTTGTTGTGTAGAGGGAACAAATTGTGTGTGAAAAAAGTTTTCGTAAAACCATTTCCACGGGCACGTGAGATAGTTGTTGAGCGCCGTAGCAGATATGCCTCGCTCCATAAACACAGAACGTACAAATTCTTGATACTTCTCTCTACCATGCCTACCGATACGTTCCACAAAGAGAGGTGGGCGCCTACCCGCGTAGCCTAGCTCGGTACCGTCGGTATGCACGCGCAAATCAGTATGAATTTCTTCTATAAACTGTGAAGGAACACGGTCTCGTCCGTCAGGCGCTTGTGCAGAATAGCTAATGTATACATCCTTACGTGCACGAGTAATAGAGACATAGAAAAGACGGCGTTCATCTTCCACGTCACCATCTTTTTCTATTTCTCCTCCATTGCGATAGGGTAGATTGAAGTACCGGTGCGAGCGCTTCCCGCCCCAATGACCATCGTATGCATGGACGATAAACACATAATCAAATTCGAGGCCTTTGGCTTTGTGCGCAGTCATGAGGCGTACCGAGTTGGGCACCTGTCGTGACTTCGCCTCTAGGGTAAGGTGGTGCTCATCAAGAATCTTTAGAAATGTTTGGTAGTCAGCGATTGAGAAAAATGGGTTTCGTCTGACATGGGATTTCATTTCATCAAAGAGTCTAACTAGCTTATCAAACTTCTCCGTATGGAAGGATGATTGCTGTATGTGCGTGAGGAGTCCTGACTCACGCACCACTGTTTCAAAAAGATGTAAGAAACTTTTGTTTTCAGATACTTTTTTCCATGAGGTAAGTTTTTTTGTAAATGATGCAACAGCCACGGGGTCTTCAAGCTCTAGCTGACTTGCTGTGACGAGAGTTTCAAAGATAGACTGATTATTCTTCTTGGCACTGCGTACGACAGTGTAGACATCTGCAATAGGTATTTCTAAAAATCCTACAAAGAGTACTTGTACGAGCACGTCATTGTCCTCAAGGTTGGTAAGTGAACGGAGGATGAGGTTCAGCTTGCGTATATCTGGGTCATCAAGCACACCGTGACCTGACTCGATGAGAAAAGGAATACTCAAACGCTCAAAGTAGTCCGCTATGTCTTCGACGTCGCGGTTGTTTCTAAAAAGTACTGCAATTTCATGTGCTGGTATACCTGAGGCAATATGTGCCTTGATTGATTCGGCCAAAAAAAGAAGCTCCTCATCGTCTGCTCCAAAGGTAAAGACCTTTACACGCAAGTCGGCACCCTTTTCGGGTGTACAGTTGGAAACAAGTGGTGCCTGTATACCTTGCTTGCTCTGCTCTATCAAGTTCCCTGCGGCATCGAGTACGCCTTGGTGGCTTCGGTAGTTGGTCTCTAGGGTGATACGTTTTACATCTGTGAATTTTTTTTCAAAATACAGAAAGTTTGCGAGCGATGCGCCTTGGAAACGAAAGATAGCCTGTTTTTCATCGCCCACGACGAAGAGGTTTGGTCTATCAAAGAATGTTACAAGAAGCTCAAGTATTTTGTTCTGAGCGCCGTTCGTATCTTGGTGTTCGTCCACGAGAAAGTATTGGTACTCTTCCTGTAGTTCACGAAGAAAATCCTCATGAGTTTCAAGTGCTTCTATAAGCATGAGAAGTGAGTCGTCAAAATCGTATCGCTTTCTTCTTATGAGCTCTTCTTGGTACCTTTCATACACTTGTGCAAGTTCTTCGTTTTTTTCGAGTGAACGGAAGAGTTTCTGATACTTTCCTTTTATTTTTCCCTTGTGGGCGCCATTGGTGTTACGCAAATCTTCTATGTTTTCAAGTTCAACGCGTTCTTGTGCTATCCAATCAGAGAACATACGTGGCGTCAGCCCTTCCCGTTTTATGTGGCTTATGCCGGAAATTATTTCAGGTACATTGTGGTAGGGCTCATTGATAGGCTTTACTACTTCATAGCGACCTGCATCGAGGAGTGTACGGATGATGTCGATACGCTCAACCTCACTGCAGTTGCTTCGTCCTATGATGGTCTGAAATCGCTCGGGGTAGTGTTCGATGAGTTGATTTGCAAAGCTGTGAAAGGTAAATATAGAAACGCGGTACCCATCACTCCCTATGATAGACACGAGACGTTTGCGCATATTAGCTGCTCCCGCGTTGGTAAAAGTGAGTGCAAGTATGGCACTTGCCGGAATATCAGTGTTTCTGAGGATATTGGCGATACGGAGGGTCAATATCTGTGTCTTACCTGTACCAGGGCCTGCTATGACCATTACAGGGCCTTCTATGGTGTCTACAGCCTCTTTTTGACGTGTATTAAGTATTCCATACAGTCTTTCAAATTCAGCTGTGTTTTGTGGCATTATATGAGTATAACAGTCCAGAGCCGTGAGTAAAAAGCCGAGTGTCTAATGATTATTTAGGAGGTCTGATCTCCTTAATAATACTTGTCTATCAATGAAAAATACTAGTGGGAATACTAGTATTTGGTATGGTATGTAGTTCAAAACGTGATTGTGTTAAAGCGTACTTTACCCAATGACAGTGCTAAGGCCCCGTCTTCCATTTATGAAGAAAATATGAAAAAGCTTTACAAGGTTTTTAAAGTGATATAAAAGCATCTTAAATGAATTATATAGTTGTATACATATACATAGGTTTGACTTTGTTGTTTATTACCGCCTTCAAAAAGGGGTATTTGTGTACCTGGCAAGAAAACAGTTTAAAACTTACTCATATTCATATAAAAATATTCCAATTGAAACAAACGAAAAAGTATCTATAATTGTTCCGGCATATAATGAAGAGGTTGTTCTTGAAAATTGTATTTCAAGTTTAGTCAGGCAGTCATATTCAAATCTAGAAATAATTATTGTTGATGATGGAAGTAAGGATAAAACGTTGGCTATAGGGGAGAAACTTTCCACTCGATACAACAAGGTTACGATACTTTCAAAAGCAAACGGTGGAAAAGCAGAAGCACTTAACTTTGGAATAAAAAATTCTTCAGGCTCAATCGTTGTTTGTGTCGATGCAGACTCAATATTTTTATCAAATACCGTCGAAAATTTGGTTCGATCTTTTTCAGATCCAGAAGTGATGGCGGTAGCAGGAAATGTAAGAATAGCAAATCGTTCAAGTGTGCTTGGGAACAAACAAGCAATAGAATACGTGACAGGGTTGACACTGCAAAGACAAGCTTTCGCAGCCTTAGGCTGTGTGCAAGTTATCTCAGGCGCTCTTGCCACATTCCGTCGTAAGGCTCTTGAGGCGGTAAACTATTATTCGACTGACACTTTGGTTGAAGATATGGATATTACTATAGCAATGGCAGAAAAGGGTTTCAAGGTAATATACAACCCTTACGCTATAGCATATACAGAAGGCCCAAGCACTTGGAAAGATTTGAGAACACAACGCCACCGATGGGTGTATGGGGGTTTTCAAGTACTAACTAAGTACGCGTATATGTTAGGCAGTAAATATATGGTCGAATGGGTGTGATAGGGTTACCCTACTTTGCATTTTTCCCTTGGTTCGATGTATTTATGAGTTTGATACTTTTGGTCGCGATTACTATTACAATCGCAACACATGGTCTAATAATGTTTTTAGTATATCTTTCTATCATGTTGTCACTCCAAGCTCTTATGGTGTGGTATGCATGCCGTTTAGATGAAGAAAAGTTATATTTGGTATGGTACTCGATTTTTGCAAATTTCTATTATTCACATTTGTTGAACTACATTACACTAAAAGCAGGGATTTCGTACTTATTAAAACGTGAGATTTCTTGGGGAAAATTAGTTAGAACAGGAGTGATTACAATAAAAGAATTAACACCTTATAAAACCTAACACTAGTGGGAATACTAGTACCCGAAAGGTGCAGACCCTATTCGATATGTATTATTTCAACAATATAAGTCCGTAGACTGTACTATGCTCAGTAGCAGAAATTCGTATTTCTTAGATTGAACAAAATTCACTTGCAAGAGCCTTTAAAAGTGCCTTGTATTGTTTATCGTATTTCCCGCTGTTTCCATTAAATTGTAAATGTGTTCTCCGAAAAATTCCTTGCAACAATAGTAATTCTTCCTCTAAATCTAAAACTAATACTACACGAAACCCCCCAGATTTTCCTTTGCCACCTGCCTTGTCAGGTAATCGGGTTACCCAGCATTCATAACTAGAATTTTTGAAAATACAAACCTGAAGATTATGAGGTAGGTATATGTTTTGAAATTGTGTCAAAGCACGTTCGTGGTACACATAATTTTCATTATTAACACCCTCCTTTTCCCACCACTTATTAAAAACTTCTGTGCGATGCACGTACCATGTTATAAGGAAATGCACTAACACCTTTCAGCACTTTCAAAGAAAGAAATATCGTCAGCATCTTTGTAACGAAGTCGTTTGGAAGGTTCAGAAAACACCCAAGGTGCTTCTACATGCGTTTGCGCAACCATTTGTTCTGTTTTCCAAGATTTAAATTTTTTACATAGATACGCGAGTAGTTCTTTTTCGTAATCATCAAACAAAGTCATATCAGGTTCAACCAAGGCACGGAAACGATTACGTTTTCCATATTTTTCACTAGAATCTTCTTTGTGATCCATAACCTTATTCTTTTTTGCGATAGGTATAATCTCATCTTGTAGTGAAGATGCAAATGGTCCCTTTGGAAGATGTAGGTACACTTCTCCAGTAACTGTTTTTTTTCTGTCACGGTAGGATATAAAATCGAGATAATATAAAAGCTTGTGTAGTTTCATTACACCCAATTTCTCATTATCACACCCCTTGATAAAATATAAGAGAGCGTTGATATACTTAGATTTGTCTTGTGGCAGGGCCATAGGGCAAGTTGTGTATAGTATAACTACTAATACGTCTGTATGAAAGTGTACTGTACATAGTCGTTCTGTTCTGGTCAACTGTTCGTTTTATATACAAAAATGTTGCAAAAAGTAGAATTTAATATCCCACTAGCTTTAATATTTTTAAAAAATACAAGTGGGAATACTATTCAATATGTAATTCTACAACACACAAGCCCGCGTATGCGGGCCTGTGAACTTTCAACTTTATAACATTCTACTTAGTAGTTCTTCAAATACCGCGCCATGTCGTGGTGGCGAATTTTTTCAATAGCTTTGGCTTCGATTTGTCGAATACGTTCTCGTGTTACACCAAATTCACGTCCCACTTCCTCAAGTGTGTGGTAAATACCGTCCTCAAGTCCATGTCGCAAGACAAGAATCTTTCGCTCTTTCGGAGAAAGGAAATCAAGTATGGTGTGCAGTTGTTCGGTAAGAATGTTGTGTGACGTGTCTTGATCTGGACTCTCCATAGTGTCGTCCTTGATGAAGTCACGGAGTACAGAACGGTCATCATCAGCGTCACCTACAGGGCTCTCAAGTGAAATAGTGTCCTGACTAATCTTTTCGATAAGATAAATTTTTTCTACCTCAATACCCATCTCAAGTGCCACCTCTTCTTGTGAAGGGTCACGTCCAAGGTCTTGGGAAAGACGTCGAAATACTTGTTTATACTTGGTAATTGTTTCTACCATATGTACCGGTATACGGATGGTACGAGATTGGTCTGCAAGTGCGCGGGTAATAGCCTGACGAATCCACCATGTCGCATAGGTCGAGAACTTGTAACCTTTGGTGTAGTCGAACTTGTCGACAGCCTTGAAAAGACCAATGTTTCCTTCCTGTATTAGGTCGAGTAGTGTCAAATCAGGACTTCGTCCTATGTAGCGTTTGGCTATAGATACGACGAGACGCAAGTTCGATCGTGCTAAAAGGTTGCGTGCTTCTTCTTCCCCTTCCATGACTCGTTTTGCAAGTGTACGTTCCTCGGATATTGAGAGCAGATGGTACTGCCCTATCTCTCGCAGGTACATTTGGATAGAATCATGCGCTGAGTTACGTCCACGTTGGTAGGTGTTTTTTTCTGAAGGGCTAAGCATTTTCTCATCACTGAGAATGTTACCACCCTCAATCATGTCTATGCTCGCAGCAGCAAACTTCTCGTAGAGTTCTTCAAGGAAAGGAATGTCTTCTTCTATGGCTGGAAATTCACGAAGAATTTCATCATATATGACATAGCCACGCTCACGCCCTTTTTGCAAAAGCATGTTTGTTCTCTTTCTCTGGTCGACTTGTTTTGGGCTAAGCTTTACCGCTGTTTTCTTGGGTGTTACTTTTTTAGCCACCTTCTGAACAGAGGTTTTACTTTTAGAAACCTTTTTTGCAGATTTAGCGTTTGCTTTTACTACAGCTTTAAGTTTCTTTCCTGATAATCTCTCTTTCGTGGATGCAACTTTTTTTGTTGCATCTATCTTCTTTTTTGCGACAGGCCTTGCGGTCTTAACTGTCGCTTTGTTTTTCGTCACCTTTTTGGGTGCGCGTTTAGGAGCAGTCGTTTTTTTGGCGACCACTTTTTTTCCTGCCTTCGCAGGTAAAGACACTTTCTTCTTATGTAATGGTTTAGAAGCCATGTGGTATGGTTATTGTCAACAACTATACCTTACTTTACAAATTACTCAAGGGTACTTTTAAACTTAGTCAGCTCATGTGCACGGATATCAAGTTCTTCTTTCTTTTTTGTATCACCGTCTCGTTCTGCAGTCCGTTGTGCAAGGGTAAGAACATGGAGTTCTTCCATTGTATATATTTTTGCCAAATCCTTCATGAGGGAGCGTACTGCTTCCGGTAGAGATTTTATGGCCTCGTAGGTCACTTCAGTTTTCATAACAAGTAGGTCTTTCTGGTCTGAATGTGTGGCTAGTATCTGCTCCAGTGGTATTTTGAAATCATCCTGCATTCTCGCCAACACTTCTTCATCTAGCAACTTAGGTTCGCATGTTTCTTGCCAAAAAATAATGCCTGCTAATGTTCCCTCAAGATCTGTTTTTCTCGAAAACGGTTCTTTGGTTCTTTGGTTTGTTTGTTGTGCGGGGTTGAATTCTGTGCGAGGGGCTTCACTTGCAGGTGTCGCTCTGTCGAGTTGACGCAGTTCATCCCACACTGCATCTTCGCTGATACCAAGTACATTGGCATAGTTGTGTACAAACTGAGCCTTGTCGGTAGCGCTCCGTACTTGCTGTATGTAGGGCAACACGGTATCTCGTGCGTAGAGGACAAGCTGACGTTGATTCCACTTTTTTTCTTGTGCTTCGCGGAGTGTTATATCAAGGTAAAAATCAACAACATGTTTCGAGTTACGCACAGCATCTTTCCACACATTCGCATCTTCTAAAATACAGTCTGCAGGATCCTTCCCTATGGGTACTCGTGCGACTTTTACATCCATACCTCGTGTAAGTGCAAGTGACGCACCACGACCGCTCGAAGCGACTCCTGCAGGATCTGCATCGTATGCCATGACGAGTTTCTTCGATAGTCGGTCGAGAAGCATCAAGTGGTCTGTGGTAAGACTGGTTCCTGAAGAAGCTACCGTATTGGCGTACCCTGACTGATGACTCATGACCAAATCCATCTGACCTTCGACAAGTATGGAGAAATCGTACTTGCGGATAAACTGCTTCGCTTTGTTATAGCCAAAGAGAATTCTGCTTTTATCAAAAAGAGGAGTTTCGGGTGAATTGAGGTACTTTGCGTTTTTGTCGTCCTTGGACGCTTCGCCAAAGATACGCCCACTAAAGGCCACCACTCTGCCCGCAGGATCCATAATAGGAAACATGATACGGGAACGAAAGCGGTCATAGTATCCCCCTCGCTCACCTTTCTTGATGAGCCCTGCTTGCTCTATCTCCCGCTCGTGGTACCCGAGCTTGGTAAGGTGGTTTAGAAGTGTTTGCCAGTCCCCTGGTGCAAATCCGAGCCTGAAGCTTCGCATGGTTGCATCCTCAAGTCCGCGTTTCTGTAAGTACTCCCGAGCTTGCATTTGTTCGCTGAGTTTCGTCTCAAAGAACTGTGTTGCCGATTCAAGGATAGCGTATAGTGTGTCTCGTGTGTCTCGTGACTGCTTGCTCTCCGTGTGGAGCGTTACTCCTGCCTTCTCTGCAAGTATTTGTAATGCTCCCTTAAAGTCGACGCCCTCCATTTTTTGCACAAAAGAAAAAACGTCGCCCCCTTGCCCTGAAGAGAAATCGTAGTACATACCCTTGTCAGGACTTACAAAGAAGCTTGGTGTTTTTTCATTACCAAAGGGTGAAAGACCCTTAAAGTTCTTCCCTGCTTTCGAGAGCTTTACGTATTGTCCAATAACATCGACTATATTCACCCTTTCTTTTATTTGTTGTACTTGGTCACTCATGGATTGTTAGGCATACGCCCCGTTGCGTATATCGTACACCAATTTTCAAAAAATACTGCTTACCTCTCGGTAAACAGTATTGTTTTGAAAAATTTCACCTAAAAGCACGAGCTTTGCTTTAGTTTAGGTTAACGTTAGGTGTATCAACAGTACCCCCAAGCTCTACGCCAGAAAGTTCACCAAGAAGTCCTACGATCCCCCATACAGCCACAATAACAAAAAGTGCCATGACGCCCCATATCATACGGCGCTTTCCGATATCTTTAGCAGCTTCATCTCCCGAAGCGAGGATAAATTGCACAAGACCCCAAATAAAGAATAGAAGTCCAAGGGCGATAACAATAGGAATAAGTTGGCCTACCAGAGTACCTATAGAGTTCACAGCGTTGTTGACATAGCCTAAGTTTGGACTAGTTTGTGCCATGGTGAAAAGCGGTGTCAATACGATGGAAAGTATTGGAACAAGTGTATTTCGTAAGTTTTTCATGGTTAATTATGAGCTTAGTAATGAATAGTATAATAATACCATACTTCCATGCTTGTAATTAGCATGTCCTAATTCTACTGTGAATTATATTCGTCTATGCTTGTGATGAGTTGTTCAGCGACTTTCTTGTTATCTTCCATAGTAGGAAGAGGTCTTTCTTTATCATATAAGCACGTTTCGGGTTTTTGGACTTCTGTGCATCCATAGAGCCTTGGGTTAAAGAATGAATAGGTTACTATAATGTTTTTTTCAGGAAAAAATACATACCCTCCTCCCATGGTCACCATCTTACTTGTGTCGGTATCTTCTTTAATATCTCTAAAAGAGAGATATACTGTGCGGTCGCGTATTGTGTGTTGTTCTGAAATACCTTCTCTAGCTGGAGATTGGTACCGCTCCCAAGCTTTTTGTTTGTAGAGCTCATAATCTTCCTCAGATACTTCTTCAATCCATACAGAGAGTGCTAATTTTTGTTTGTCGTCTATATATTGACCTTGTGTCGAATTGACGTTGAAATTGAACTCCTCTTCAAGCCCGAGAGTTACTGTGCGTGGTTCCGGCATGACATCTTGCTGGAATAGGGTGAGTTCCCGAGACGTTGAAAATGTTTGTGGGAGGAAGGCGACAAAATCAGTCTTTTGGCTCTGTCGATAAGTAGTGATAACAAATCCCACAAGTAGGATTGTGAGAACAGTGAGTGTGATGGCAACAATATTTTTCATACAACTACTGTATCATGTATCAAAATATTTTTTGAATGTTTTCTGTTGATACCCTAAAATTAATTTTTAATTTTAGATTTTTAATTTAAAATGAATCCCGTTAGATATGCTGATTTCTGAGGTCGTATGCTTATTCTACGGTCGCAGATTAAGCATATATTGCCTTCAGTAGATTCAATTATATTTTTTCAAATTTAGAAATTTAAAATTGTTTTCAAATTTAAAATTGTTTTCAAATTGTAAATTTCAAATTTGTCTCTCCTTATGATCATAAGTGTTCCCTTGCAGGCATATTTCCTATACCCTTACATGTTCCCATTCCAATTCCGCCTCTTGACAAAAATCTAGAATATACTACTATAGTAATAAGCTATTGATTCTGGTGTAGGGCTCATTGCTGCAGAAGTTTGGAACTCAATCAAACATCTGGTTACTATCCTGCACAGCCCCGAAACGTTTACGTTTCGTTAACTACATAGAAATGAATAATACTACAACAACAAGCCGACAAGGTCGGTCTAGCTCAGGTACAACTGAGCGGAGAAAGTTTTCACAGTCTAAACCACAAGGACGTCGTTTTCATGGTGGCAATTCAAGTGGAAATAATGGAGGTAACCGAGGAAATAATCGCGGTGGTGGTTATGGTGGTAACCGAGGTCATGGTGGTTACGGTGGCAACCGAGGCGGTGGAGGATTTGCACGTAAACCAAGGAAGATGCCAACCTTTAACCCTTCACAGTTTATCAATACTCACCCAGTGGATACCGAAGAAGAAGCGTATACCGCAAAGCATAGCTTTAAGAGCCTTGGTCTACGGCCTGAGCTTTTGAAGACGATTACTAAGATGGGTATCAACACCCCTTCCCCTATTCAAGATCAGATAATTTCTAAGATACGTGAGAAACGGGATGTTATAGGCATTGCGGAAACTGGTACAGGTAAAACTGCCGCCTTTCTCCTTCCGCTCATAGAAAACACTCTTGATGAACCAAAACGTCAAACACTCATCCTTGCACCTACACGTGAGCTTGCTATTCAGATTGAAAAAGAATTGCATGATCTTTCAGCTGGATTTCGCATCTACTCAGTGACTTGTGTCGGTGGTACGAACATTCGTCCACAGATAAAAGCCTTGAATCAGTTCAATCATTTCGTCATAGGTACCCCTGGACGAATTCTTGATCTTATGCAACGACGTCATTTCAAGCCTGCTATGGTTACCACGGTCGTGCTTGATGAGGCGGACAGAATGCTTGATATGGGATTCATTAATGATATTAAAACTATTCTTACCGCTACACCTAAGAGTCGAGAAACATTACTCTTTTCTGCGACTATTTCACGAGCTGCTGAGGATTTGATGCAAAACTTCTTGCGTGATCCTGTGATGGTGTCGGTCAAGAAGAAAGATGTAACAAACAGTATCGAACAGAACGTTATAACATATTCACATAACGATAAGTACGAAACACTTCTTGCTGAGCTTGAGAAGCCGGAATACAAACGAGTAATCGTCTTCGGTTCTATGAAGCACAGTGTCGAGAAGCTCGCAAACCAGCTCTGTGAGAGTCGAGTAAAGGCGGAGTCAATTCATGGAAACAAGAGCCATGGACAACGACAGCGCGCACTGACGAAGTTTAAGAACGGTACAGCACGCGTACTTGTCGCTACCGACGTCGCGGCACGAGGTATTCACGTAGATGACATATCGCACGTGATTAACTACGATTTGCCAAATACCTTTGACGATTATGTACACCGTATAGGACGTACTGGTCGTGGAAGTAAACGCGGTAAGGCACTGACGTTTGTACCGGATAATTCAAGATAATATATACAATTAATGAGAAAAAAGAGCAGTTTCTAACTGCTCTTTTTGAATAATTACACTTCCTTAAATCATTTGTAGTTATTCGTAAACACTTAAGTAAGTTATCGGTACAAATTTCATCGTTTGTAATGAATCTTTTAATTCTTGCAAAAAGACTTCATATTCAGTATCGCTGGGTATGTTCATATCAACCGTAACCATGTACATATATAACGTGTCTTCATTTTTTAAAAAATATCTTAAGTACAACAAATCATCTTTTGTGCTAGATAAAAACAAGACGTCATTTTCACCATGCTTTTCAAGTATATTTAAAGTTATACTCTCAAGCTCATTAACTAAAGGCCAGCTTGACAGTTCATATGAGTAAACTGCTTGATAAGAATTTTCAAGTGATACATTTGAACGTAGGGTCATGATTCTAAATTCCTTGACCCTGTCTGGTAGATGTTCAGCATCAAATAGTAGAGTTAGGCTCTCAACACCACGTAGTGATGCTTTCCAACTTGAAGGGGTGGTTACACAAAATCCATTAATTAAATATCCGAGATAGGGTGCTACTATTGTCTGTAGCCCAAAGCCCTCATCTACTGAAGCGAGCTTTATAAATGGTTTATAGTTTGGTTTGCCGTTTGCGATTATAGGTTCTGAATATGCAATGTCTCCATTACTTTTTAAAACTGAAAGTAGTTTTGTTGTTTTGCACTCACCCCAGTATGCATTAACTTCGAAAAATGAATTTGCGTCGATGGGTTTATCTTGTATTGGTGTAAATGGTTGAATAAATTGTTTGTCTTCTGGATGCATGTCCAAATGAAACATGACTGTTGATAATATTTCTCTAAATATTTGTTCGTTGTCATTGTTGACTCTAATAGTAAACTTGACACCATTTGCACCAACTTCAAGTCCATTATTCACACTGTTAGAAGCTTTAGCACTTTTATTACCGATATTGTATCCCTCTATTTCGCAAGTTGGACACGGTGCTACTACACCCCCATCAATAATAATTTGAGTGTCATCTTTACTTAAGATAAGATTTCTCCTATTCTCCTCAAGGTTCCAGTCGGGTGGATATTTAAAAGCTATACTGTGTGATAGCCAGTTTTCATTCCAATAGGTTTTCCATGTATCTTTTGCGAACTCATTTGGGTCTATAAACTTTTCAGATGTTGTAGTTGGTATATTTTGAGTAATTGATTCTTGTGTTGATTTTACTCCAACAGAATCTTCATTTGGTTGTGTAGGTACAACATCTTTGTTTCTCTCCTCTGGAGATAGGAGTGAAAAAGAATAAGGTTTTGAAGGACATTCATTTGAACTAATCCATCTATACTCACGTTCGTCAACTGGAAGTAATCGAAAACAGAATGATTGAGTAATCTTTAGGTTTAAGAAATTATACTCAAATTGCATATGCATAAGTAAATCTTTAACAGGGTATTCGGCATAGTCTATTTCTATAGGAGGTTTAAATGGAAGAATAACGTATTGCATAAACGAGGGTTGTATATCCTCTGAGATGTGAATATTTATATCAGTATTTGCCATGTTCAGTTCACCCTTTGACCCTCCAGCTTTTAATGTAAGTATTTTAGCTACAACTTTATCAATACGTGGAGAGAAAAAACTTCTGTTTTTTAAAATGAATGATTCTGAAAATGGATGTGCAAATGGAGAATGTGTAGGTGGTTTGATAAAAAAATGCGGAATATATACCAATCCTATAAAGATGCTGAGTATAAACACTAAAAATATACTCGACTCATTCAAGGTAAAATAATGTTTCTTTTGCCTGAACCTGTTATGAACAGGTATGTTAGAATTATTGTTCTTACATTTAGAATTTGTGTGGTGAAATTCTTTCCAAACCCAACTAAAAATGCCAATTAAAAAGATTATAAAAATCTCTCCTTCTATTGCTTGACTTAGAGTCATATTCCCCTTCAAAAAGGATCGAGTTAAAAGAATTGACGTACTTATTAGCAAAACTACAACAAACTGACCTAGTTTTATTTTTATAAGTTTCATCAAGTTTGATATTTATTCGGGTCGAGTTTTTTATATATATTTATCTCTCTCTAAAGATAATACCAGTATATAGCCTCCCGTGTCTTACAAACTAATCAACCGTAACTTCTGTTCTCTGGTGAGTTTTTTTATTTCTAGTTCCCTTTTCAGGGCTTCGCTTTTTGTTTCGTACTCTTCTACGTACCTAAGTATTACCGGTCGATGTGACCTGGTGTATACAGAACCGCCTTGTATTTCACCATTGTGTTGGTGCAATCGACGACTAACATCGGTCGTTATTCCTGTATACAGGCTTTTGTTGCTACATTCAACAATGTACACAAAGTGCGTCATGCCACTAACTATATACCAATACCCTTGGTATACTATGAATGTATGAATATACTAATCACAACAACTGAATACATTCCCCATAGAGATATAACAGAAGTCCTCGGAATAGCTCGAGGAAGCACGGTGCGTGCACGGAATATTGGAAGGGATATCACCGCGGTCTTTAGAAACATTGTTGGTGGTGAAGTGGTGGAATATACCAAGCTACAAGCAGACTCACGAGAGCAGGCATTACAGCGTATGACCGAGGATGCGGTGCGTCTCGGAGCTGATGCGGTCGTAGGAGTACGCATGACTACCTCCATGATAGCTGCTGGATGTGCTGAGATATCAGTATATGGTACTGCAGTTAAGCTAGCGTAACAGAACTTACACAAACGGCGCATTTCGTTGTCAAACTTCACAAAATATCGCTCACAGTACGACGCTGTACAGCTCACTCTATTTTGTTCGTTTTCCTAGAACTGCATCCGTTTGTGTAAGTCCTAAATAATACAAAAATATGATTATAGATATACTCATTATAGCTGTAATACTTCTAGCACTGCTGTATTTTATATGGCGTCGAATTGATGAAAAGAAAAATGAGGACTTTGAAAAGAGAGATAATTAGACGAGTAGCGAGTAAAGCGAGTAACGAGTTCTGAGTGACAAGAGACGAGAAAAAACACAAGTCCGCATAAGCAGACTTGTGTACCCTGTACCAGAGCGGAGCTCGGTACAGGGCTTCGCTTTCAACTTTTAACATTCAACTTTCAACTCGTTTACCTTTTGGTAGTCGTAAATGACTGTGTTTTTCCCATAAGAACTACATTATCACCCTCTGCATTTTTATACTCTACACCGAGAGCGAAGTAGTGCTTGGTGTTAAGGTCGAGATACTGAATAGTGCGAGTAAACATCTGGTACGTATCGAGGTCAGCGTCAAGTGTCACCTTTTGTACTGCGTCACCACGAGGACGTATATCTTTGTAGCGAGTATTCTCTTTTGCAATGTTAGATATTGCTGTCTGGTCTTCTCCGTAGATCAAAAACGCTATTCCATTGCGACTGTCGTTCATGTCGATGTTGCCACTTAGGGTTGCACTGTGTGCCTGAATGTCTTTTGCTTTATTGGTTACGATTTTTGGTTTTTCATTGGGAACGTAGCGGAGTGTTGTGAACCGTACGGTATTACCGTAACTCAGGTCTCCTTCGCTGTCTTGACCTACCATACGATAATAGTAAGGAGTAGCGTCATCTAGCTTCATAATAGGATACTCATAGTTGCGCCCTTGTAGCTTGTAGACGAGAGTCTTTGGTGTTTGTCGGTAGAGGTCACTTTCTTCTTCGCCGTATTCAAACCATACGTATGAGTACTCGGCTTTTCGAAAATCAATAGTGCCTCGCAGTGTCGCTCTGTTGTTGTCTATAGCAGTTGCTGACCCTGTGCGTACGCGCATAAGAGCGGTATCAAGTGAGCTGTCCACTCCTGTTGTAAAACTTCGTACTTCTCCATAATCGTACGTACCGTGTTCGTTTAAACCTACTGCTCGATAGTAGTACGTAGTCCTTGGAAGTAGGTATAACACTTTTCTATCAAAGGGAGATGCTCCTGTTTTGGTTTTGAGTACTTCTGAGTCAGTTTTGTAGACAAGATTATTGGGTGTAAATCCGTATTCAAACCAAATGCGTGCAACTTTTGATTTGTGAAAATCAATCAACCCTACAAAACGAACTCCATTTTTCGTGATGTCGGTAACATTTCGCGTGGTGATTTCGAGTCCTGTCTTCGTAAACTGACGTGACGATTCTGTGCTATCTGTGTCATACCCATGTAACTCCTTCCATACACTGAGGTAACTTGATGCGTACGCCTGCATTTCTGCCTGTGTATCAAACGTGCGTCCATGAAAACTGTATTCTGCAGAGGCTGAAGTAGGTAAAAATAGGCCTATACAGAGTACTGCAATACTGGTATGAAGTTGTGTGGTAAATATTAATTTCATACATATATGATACAACATATATCGTTGAATGTCAATGTTAGAAACCTGAATTGTCACGCTAATTGCACAGGAGTTTGCAGGCTAATTGCACAGGCTTTTTGCGCACACATACTCCTGTGTATATGTCACATACACAGATTGGGCCAGCAGACTGGCCTGTAATTGCACGCATGGTACGAGCTGGATACTCAGGTGCAGAGATTGCTCGCACACTTGGCAAAGACCCGAGTTCTCTGAATCGACACATTGCACAAAACGGTGGAAGGAATGGATATGATGTACGAGAAGTACGACGGAAGAAACACATGCTTCGTATAGAAGCTATGGAGGGTATCCGAGTACTCAAGGGTGCGCTTTTACGCACAGTAGTGAAAGAGCTCAAACAACATCTTTCCCCTGAACAAATTGCAGGAACGTTTGCACAACAAGGGCGAACGTTATCAGCAAGCACAATATACCGATACATACATGAGCGTGCACCACATTTAAAACAATACCTACGAAGTCAGAAAGGTAAGTACCGAAGGAGGAGGGGTACAAAAACACGAGAACACACAAGAGAGCTAGCAAAGAAGCGACGTATTGACGAACGACCAGGTATTGTTGAACGTCGTAGTCGTATTGGTGACTGGGAGGGTGATACCATGATGGGTCGTGACAAACGGGTACGTATTGTGACATTTGTCGATCGTCGAAGTGGCTATCTCATCGCCTTTCTTCTTCCGAAGATGCGTTCTGAACTTCTCACCTCGCTTGCGTACACAAAGTTTGTACGTCTCGCAAAGAGCAGACGTAAGACACTTACCCTCGACAATGGAACGGAGTTCTCTGATTGGGAGCGTCTTGAGAAGAAATCTGGCATGACCGTATACTTCGCATATCCATATCACTCATGGGAACGGGGTACTAATGAAAATACAAACGGACTACTCCGACAATATTTCCCAAAGAATCTTGATTTCAATCTGATCAAACCTAAGGAACTTTCCGATGTAGTACGCAAATTAAATAATCGTCCTAGAAAACGTCTAAAGTTTTGTTCGCCACGAGAGATGTTTTTAAAGAAGTGAGTTGTGCAATTAGAGTGCTAATTCAGAAAATTACCCAACAACCAAGCCCTACACGGGGTTGTGTAGGGCTAGAAAATTGTTACAGGTAAAATCAGTTCTGTATTAGGGGTTCTTTTAGAGAACCATGAAGAATAGAAACAATTTCTATCTCCATAAGTTTTGCTGTTTTTGTGCAGTTTACAATTGCACTAACGTAGGGAAGTAAAAATGCCCCCTTCTCCTCCACAGCTTGGGCCGTATGGAGTGTATCTGTACACAATGTAATTTCGTCTGTACATAACACCACACAGTCACCAGCCTGCACACTCGTACTCGTAAAAACCATAGTGTTGCGTCCTTGAGAATCTTTTGATTCCTCTGTAAACACTCCAAGAACAGTATCGTCGTTGTTTTCGCTTATGTGACGAGCAATACCAGAGGCTAATAATTCAGATTTTTTCCCAACACCAACAACTTTGGTAATCCTCGAAAGGTCACACCCGCATTTCAACAGCTCCCACATCAACTCAAATGCTGTACGGTCAAGTAAATAAGGGTCCTCCATAACCTTCGTACTGTGGAATATTCGAGTTCCATTTTTGTCTGAAGTGATTGCTCCCTTTTCAGTGTACATCCGATTAAAGTATTCATCGTTTGCCATTGACGTTCTCTCCTTTGAGGTTCATGTAAAGCACATTACATCACATCTAAAATCTATCGTCCATGCTAGCTTAAGCATGTAATAAGTCAACCGTTTTTTGCTTTTATTTAAGTAAATTTTGGTCGAGAATATCCTTAATATATATATCTAAGTCATCTTTCTCTTTCATAGCATCTATCGTAAGCCAAGCGCATGAATCATTTTCACTCGTATCAAGCACTATTACGCCTTCTGTAGTTGCTCTGTAGGTGAGACGGACAATATGGTTTTTCTCTCCTACAAATATATCTTGGGCATACAACAGCCTAGGTTGTGAGGTAATAGTTAAGCCTGTTTCTTCAAAGACTTCTCGTTCTAAATTTTCAACAAGCGGAGTTTCGATATCGATTCTTCCTCCTACAATATCCCACGTGCCTTGTATGTCAGGGTATTTTTTAAGGTTTCTGTGGAGCAGTAGAAACTCACCTTGTTTGTTTTCTAAAAAGACTTTAACCCCCACTTGTAGTTCCATAGAAGTAAGTATAGCAGAATGTAAAAAAACAAAACAACCCCGCACGGATGCGGGGTTGGGTAAAGGAACATATAGCTGTTTTCAGTTTTGTTGGCATTCGTATTGCAACGCCTTTTCGATTTCAGTCATTGTACGAAGCAGACTTACTTCAGCTGAAATGGCCCCTTTGGGGTTACCCTCCTTGAGCTGTGAGCCCATAACAACATAATCAGCACCGTCAATCATCGCCTGAGCTACACCGCTTACTCTCTCCTGTTGACCTTTCCTCATCCATTCGTCTCGGATTCCAGGAGTGATTTTTTCAAATCGTTTACCAAACAGGTGTGGTTCGTTACGTTCAAGATACTGGAGCTCCTTCGGTGAACAGACCACCATGTCAAAGGCAAATACTGGGTCAGTGTCAACTCGAACTCTGTCGTATTTCCTTTGGACAATCCGCATGTCATGGAGAATCTTTTCTTCAGGGAAAAGTCCGTATTGCTCCAAGCAGTCTTGTTCGGTGTTGTCAGTCAGGAAACTTACCAGTGCGATTTTGATACCAGGGAAGGTTCTGCGAATCTCAAGGAACCCTTTTCCCGAAAGGTTAGACCGAACAGTGAGTATGTTCTGTTGGTATGAAAAGAAATGACTGGCAATGTTTTTCAAAGTACCGTTAGTGTCTGCGAGCTTGAGATCCAACATTATCAAGATTACATGTTGGAGGTCTCTTTTCTTCAGCTCTTGCCAGATGAGCCACATAATGCCTGGGCCTTTTACTTCGGGAATGAAAACTGCATCGTTAACTTTTATAACAGATAAAATTTTAACGATGTTGGGATTGTCGAGATCTTTAGCAATCTCTCGTACCAATGACTCCTTGTCTTTAAATCCGTCGTACGCTATTACAACAGGTTTCTTGTTCATTTTTAAGACTCCTCAGTTCAGTGTGTGGGGTAATTTTGATGCAGTAGTTGCCAGTTGTTACCTTCTTTTGCACGGAGTGCAATCGAGCCCATCTTACAGTACTTGCAATCCTCCGGCTTGTAGTTTGGAAGATGTTTATCGAATAAGGCGATAATTTTCCTTCCACGAATTTCCTTAAGTCCTGACCGGTTAACAAGTGTAAAAATTAACTCGCTCACCAATGACTCCTGCTTTTCGATTGCGTCCATTGTGCGCTCAACGGTTCCGCCGGTTGTGATAACGTCTTCACAAATCAAGTTTTTTTCAAACGGATTGATTTTACAACGACTGAAGATCATGATTTTCTTACCGCTTGCATCAAACGCTTTTTCTGCAAAACCTGATGGGCAGTAAATCCCGTTTTCATGACTTACGACACCACCGAGATGGTGTGAAAACAGTATCGCTCCCATTGCAGGACCAATTACCCGTTTAATTTCTTTTGCCGGATATCCCATTGACGCAAGAATTGCCGTGAACTTTTATGCAACGACATTCAAGAAAAAGAAATCGTGCATGATAGGGTCACTGTTAAAAAAAGCACCACTGTGTAACCCGCCCGTAAGTTCAACATGCGGTCGTAAGGGGTTGTTGTCGTGTTCCCAGTAGGCGTTCTTTTGATTGTACTTATCGATGATATAGCCAGGCATATAGCCTCCAACAGAGCTATCTAACTGCATATCTTTCCTCCTTGTAAGGTTCATGTATGACGTAAATAGAATATTTACGCAAAAAAAACTCTTGGGCTATACTAACTTACCTGACTGGGAAGTCAAACAGTGTTTTTAAAACTATTGAGCGACAAACATCACGGATATTTCAAACGCGTCGTCGTTTTCAGGTAAACCTGATGGGTTGTCTTTTTTAAGTATAAGTGCACCTCGTTGCATAAATTCAGGATCGCCAGCTTTATACGGTGATTCAAATGTAAGCGTAACTTCAAATGGCACATAGTCCTCAGTCATCCAGTCGCTTTGTGCTTGCGCTATACCTTGTGCAATGATGAGTCCGTCCCAGTTGGTAAGCACTACAGGGAAACTTGCTTCAAAGTACCACGTACCTCGTGCCTCACCCTCTATAATAAGTGGGCTAGCAATCGCTTCCTTTTTTAGATTTTTTACAACGATTATATCCTTGTATGCGAGAGGTGTACTCACATTTTCATCTTCTTCGGTAATCGGGTCAGGAACTTCTTGTGGTACATTTATATCTTCTTCGGTAATAATTGTGTCAGGCACCTCCTCCGGAACTGCAGTATTATTTTTTTCGTAGTACAAAACTACTCCTCCAAGAATAATAAGAAACAACACAAATAGTAATATATTTTTCATATGTACAGTATATCATATCACTTTATGTATATATGAACATATCTTCTTAATTTTATTAGTCTTGTTCCAATTTTTTACGAGACGGATATACTTTACGTAACCTTTTAACAGCATAATTACATGCTTATGAAATATTTACTTGGAGTTGCAATAGCCATTGCAATAATTTTATTAGGATGGTTTCTCATTATCCGCCCTACTGCAACAACAGAACCTAACCCGATTAGTCAAAGAAGTGATGAGGTAGAGGTACCAGGAAGCACAAAAGCTGTGGAGTCCGGGTCATACACACTTGTTTCTGAAGAAAGTGAAATAGTCTGGACTGCACAGAAACCACTTATCCCCGGATATGTTCATACGGGAACTATGGGTGTAAAAACAGGCGTACTTTATGTGGATGCAGGGAGTTTTAATGGTGAAATTGTCATTGACATGAATCAAGTAAGACTCGTTTCTCTTGGTGGAGGTAAGGCCGGAAATGAATCCAGACTGGAGACCCATCTTAAGAGTGGTGATTTCTTTGATGTTACCAAGTATCCTACTGCCACATTTATAATCACTCAAGCGACTAAAGATGAGGTGTTAGATACCTATGTACTCACAGGGTCATTGACCATGAAAGATATTACCCATGAAATTTCCTTCCCTGCTCAAGTTTTTGAACAATATGGAAAGTTGCATCTTACCGCACAACTTGAAATAGACAGAACGCAATGGAATATTACATTTGGTTCAGCAAATTTCTTTGACAGTCTAGCGGAAAACGCAATTGGCGATACCGTAGGGTTGTCACTGGATTTGGTTGCTACCCCAGAAAACGGCTAGCATTAGATAAAAAACATATCCCTCATGAACTTCTGTGTTCGTGAGGGATATGTGTACCTTAATATGTCGAAAACCTAGACAATACCCTCAAAAGAGCTGGTATAGTTTAAAAACGTCGGTATCAAAAAGATAAGTCCAATGAATGGTAGGAGTATGGTGAGTGAGGTAATCCATAGCATAGTGATAAAATATTTACGTGTCTTCTCAACAGATTCATAAATAGCAGTAAGTTTTACTTCTTGAGCATCAAGTTTGTTTTTAATTTCTTGTTCCATCCTTGCAGTATAGCAGATTCAAGTTCGTAAATAACACACTTTTATCATTGAGTACGTTAATAACTTGTAAGATAATATGTTTTTTTACATGTTGTGTATTTTCTATTGCAAAAAGTAGTAATAAATATATTTACTAATTGTAAATATATACGCATTTATGCTGTGCTGTATAGTATAAAGTACGTACACTTTTAGCATATCGTACACATTATTCATTAATCTTCATGACTATGAACAGAGATACAAGAGAAAGTGGAGATGCGGTGGCATGGACAGCGATTGTCGTAGCTGTTCTAGCAATGGTGTTTTCTTGGGTTGCATTCAATCGTTCAGGAGTAGATGTGGATCAGATTGTTGAACAAGAGTTCGAAAATGCGCTGGTTGATTTTGAGACGAGATACGAACGACTGGAAAATGAAGTGCGGGAAAGAACAATGGAGGACGATGATGAAACACTTGATGTTGCTCCAACAGACGACACCACTGATGTGGGAACCAGTTCTGAGTTAAATTAATTATTAATCTAATACTTGTACTATGAATATTGTTTTATGGTTAATCTTTGGAGGAATTGCAGGTTGGGTCGCGTCTCTTATTGTAGGAGCAGATTCCAGTTTGGGAATAGTGGGTAATATTGTTGTTGGTATCATTGGAGCATTTTTGGGAGGTTGGATTGCTGATCAAACGGGAGTTAGGTCTGGGGCGCCTGGTGCGGATAGACCTACAGACATTATGGGGTTTGTATGGGCTGTCATTGGCGCCGTTATTCTTCTCTTTATCTTAAACTTGCTATTCTAAGTGCACTCCACTCAACTCTACAGAACTTACAATACAGGAAGTACTTCAGTGTATAGCAAGCAAGCCCGGACACATTTGTACGGGCTTGTTTTCGGAGCTGTGCGGTTTTATGACTGCGTAGCCAGGCAAATGGTTTTTCCTTTACGTTTGTTGAAACAAAATATATGAGACCCCTGTTTTGTGCCAATAACGCACACAAACATTCGAACCTGTATGAATTATAAATGCTCTTAAAAGATAGAAGCACATGCGTGCGTGAACTAATTAAAGAATCAATGTCCGAAGTACTCAAAGAGTGCTTTAATGCCCGCCAGATTTTTTTCCCACTCGATCGTTTCGTGTGTTGCTAACTCTACTGTTATGGCAGGGATATTAATGGAAGCAAGCCATCCCTCCGCGTCACCAGTAACCTCATATGCATCGAAAATGTCTACAGCTTTGTATCCAGAAGCTCTGGCGTATGCGTTCATAATATCTCTGGTAACAGGAAGAATGCCGTTTTGACACTCAGACGCGTAGACAGCATTTGATTGACTGTGAAAAAAAACAACAGCTTGAGGTTTTTTTTTAAGAACAAAATCTCGTAATGCCTTCGCTTCAGGTTCAGAAAAAGCAGAAGTGCCTGCACTGACCGGTGTGCCACGCCATGTACTTTTTGGTTGCCACTTGCAGTCAAAATTTCTATTCAAGTCGACATTGTTGATATTGAAGCGTCCCTTCCCTGTTGTATCCGTTACTTTTCTTGCTTCATCGAGCGTGAAGCGCCCTTCTGTACCAAGCACTGCAAATACCCCATCTGGATTTGCAGACGGTATTACTGATATCTGAAGGTCTTGAGGGACTAGGCTGGGGGTAGCAGTAAGTTGATCAATAAGAGCATATGCCAGAAGTACACTATTCCATTCATAACCGCCATGGATACCACCTACAAAAAGTAGGTGGGTGTCACCTTCCCCAAAAGTATAGGCTTCAATTGGTCGTCCTGATACCGAATTTCCTATCGTGACTTGCTCTAAAGGTTCTTCAACATCAACTGGGTCTTGAACAAGTTCGTCTTTCATTACAGGCACTGGCTTCTCTTCTGGAACATCTATAAATATAAATGCAAGCAATAGTAAAACGAGAACTGGAGTGAGTAGGATAACAGCCAGCTTGGGTGAGGAGAGGTTAAACATTATTCTGCGTAATGATTGAGAACAGCCTCAATGCCACTAAGGTTCTTGTTCCACTCGGTGTCGTCGTGTGTCGTGAGTTCTACGAAATTACAGGTGATGTTGTTTTTAGCAAGCCAATTTACGACATCACCTGTAATTTCGTAGAAGTCAAAATTCTCATATGCTTGATACCCCGATGCATCCGCATAAAGAGTCGTCAGTGCACTTGTTTCAGGTAAAATTCCATTGTGACAATTTGAGGCGAATACTCCACCAAGTGAGCTGTACCAAACTATAACGGCTGTCGGTTTGCTTGACTCAATATACTTTTTAAAAGCAAGTGATTCAGGCTCAGAGAACGGTGCATTACCACCACTTACTGCTTTATCTTGCCATGTACCTTTTGTTTGCCAATCACAATCAAAGTTTCTGTTTAGATCAACGGTGTTTGCATTGAAGCGTCCTGCCACCGTGTCAGCTTGTACTTGAGGTATGGACGCTAGAGAGAATCTTTCTGCAGTACCTACGATTTTAGTAAGTCCATCAGGGTTAAGGACGGGGATAATGCTTACACGTACACCCTCAGGAATAGTGTTTGGATTCTGTTCTAAATAGTCCATAAGTTCATAGGCCAGAAGAGCTGTGTTCCAAGAGTAGCCACCATGAATACCACCTACAAAAAGTATTTCCTTTTCACCTTCCCCGTAGTGGTAAGCTGTAATAGCTCGGTTCTCTACAGATGTTCCTAGCACTGTTTCTTTTTCCACAACTTCTTCCGGCTCTTCCACTGGAGGTGGAATGATTTGACTTTCATCTATTACAAATTCGGGTGCTATTTCGATATCGTTATCTTCGATTTTTATGGTGTTAAAATACTTAAAATAAATAAAAATGCCCCCAGCTACGATTAAAGCAACTATAGCTATTGTTGTGATTAATTTCATATCGTTCATTTTACCATAGAAGTTACTATTCCATCAAAATAGTATGGAATGTCTGATTCAAAGTATGAAATTATTTTTTTTAAAATATATTTCGGTATATTCATACCATCTTCACTCCATGTATGTACTATTGGTTGAGAAAGAAAGTACATTGAATGCTTCATACTTGTCTACAACAACATTGGGTTTTGATTACATAGTTTCGTACATCATCAACCTATACTGTACAACCTAAAAAGAGAGGAAAATCATGAACATCGTTACGTTAGGAGGAGGTACTGGTCAGTATCATACACTGCGAGCACTTATGTATTTTAAGACGCATGTATATTCTGAGGCAGACCCAATTCACCTCACAGCAATACCCACGACAACCGACAACGGCGGATCAAGTGGGGTATTACGTTTTGACTACAACATCGTTGCACCAGGTGACATCGGTCAATGTATACTTGGATTTCATCCCAAGCCTGAGGAGGTTGCATGGCTTTTTGCACACAGATTCACCGGTGGAGGACTTCATGGCCACACGACACGTAACATTATTGTTACTACCGCTTTACAAGAGTTTGGTCCAACACAAGCAGCACTTGATGCCATACGGGACATGTTTAAACTTGAAGGTGATGTGTGTCCCGCAACGTTTTCTGAATCACAGGTACATGTCCAATTAAAAAGTGGCAAAGTGCTTATTTGTGAGGATGAACTGTATCGTAAAGACATACTTTCTGAAGGTGGAGTTGAACGTATATGGCTTGAACCTGAGGTTGAATGCAATATGCGTGCGGTTGAGGCTATTCGTTGTGCAGATGTGATTATTGTTTGTCCAGGTACACTCTACTGTTCAATCATTCCAAATTTCTTGGTGTATGAGATTAAAAAAGCTCTTTGTGAATCAAATGCCGTTAAGATTTATGTGGCGAATCTCATGAATCAACGAGGTCATATTCCTAAACACTGGACAGCGTTTGACCACATGAGATGTATTAACAACTACTTACGGGAAGATTTTTTTGATACGGTAATTGTTAATGCACAAGAGCCTACCCATAACCAAGCCTTGATGTATGATAAGGAGAAGGTATATGTTTCCTTTACTGAACATTCTGATGACCTGCAATGTACAATAATTTCTGGACCTCTTTTGATGAGTGAGCCATCGTCAACAAAGGAAACTGCTGGAGATATGCTAGCCCACCTACGTGCCTCGGTTCGACATGATAAGAAGCGTCTAGCTTACGCAATACAAAAAGCGTTGCTCCATTCTACCGTACGTGTTCAATAAGTGGCAAAGTACCATCAATTAGACCGCCTGAAATTTATATTTCAAGCGGTCTACTATTTTGTATACTTAAAGTTTTCCGCTATAGGGGGATTTTAGAGTGTGCAATCCAGTGTGCAGCTTCTGGGAAACGTACTCGAACTGACGTTCCTTCACCGACAGCACTCTTAATAAATACGTTTGCACGATGTAGCTTTGCTATTTCATTAACAATAGTAAGTCCTAAACCGCTTGAGCCAGTCTCTTCGCGCTTACGCGATTCTTCCGCTCTATAAAAAGGTTCCATAATTCGAAAAAGGTCTTTCCGTTCTATGCCGATACCTCTGTCCTTCACGGTTAAGTTTATATGTCCAAGATTGTCGGGACTAATAGTAACATATACTGGTAAATTCTTATTTTTAGGACTGTAAATAATGGCGTTTTTTATTAGATTCGTTACCAGTTGTTCAAGTGCACTTTTGTTTCCATGCACCACCAGGTGTTTGCTTCCTTTAATTTTAAGAATGACACCTTGGCTTCTTGCACGATCCCTGAGTGATTGCACAGATGTTTCAATTGCACTTTTGAGGTTTACATCGACAAAAGTTATTGTGTCGACTTGAAACAGAGCGTTGAGTGACAAAAGGTTGTTGATGATATTTGAAATACGATCAATTTCTTCTATGTTTTCATTTAGTATTTCCTTCATACTTTCCGACACTTCTTCAGTGATGAGTGCTACTTCCGTGTTTGTTTTAAGAAGTGAAAGTGGAGTACGTAACTCATGCGCTACGTTACCAATAAAACGTTTCTGAAGGTTTAAAGCATTACCGATAGGCTTAAAGGTAAACAGTGCAATCGTATAATTGAAGATAATGGTAGCGACGGCAAGTCCAAAAAACACATACAAGACATCACCTATGCTTGATTTGTTGACTATTTGAGGCAATGTTTCTGAAAGTTCTATAGCAGGATCAGATATCACTGCCATTATGTTTTCAATAAGATTATCTTTGAGTTCGTCGTATGTCTTGTTGAGTGTTAGCCAAAAAAAGAGTAACAAGAAAATGAGGTAAGAAAATTGCAGTGTTGCAACATGAACCTGAGCCCGGAAATAAATATCAAAGTGATACTTATCCAACAAAGCGGTAGCCCACCCCACGAACGGTTTCAATCCGAGCTTTTGTACGTGCAGCTTCAAGCTTTTTGCGTAAATTTTTAACATGTACGTCTACAACATTACTAAACGACGAAAAACTAAAATCCCAAGCATGTTCCAATAATTCATCTCGTGTTATCACCTTGTTAGGATTCCGAAGAAAGTATTCAAGGAGCATAAACTCCTTAAGTGTCAGTGGAACATTAGCGTCATAGATTGTGACAGTATGTGTCTTTCTGTCAAGCATTATGCTTCCTTCTGGAGAGCGGAGTTCAGTTGGGAGAGAGTCATGGGGCCTCCTGAGTAGTGCACCAACACGAGCTTCCAGTTCAGAAAATGAAAAAGGTTTTTCCATGTAATCATCAGCACCAGCGTTAAGTAAGTCAACTTTTGTGGTAAGTTCGCTCCTTGCTGTTAATATAAGTATTGGGTTTACTACTCCTGCCTCACGAACCTCTTTACAAATTTCTTCTCCAGACAGGCCTGGCAACATGAGATCAAGGATGATTAGATCGTATTCGTTTCTATACATGAGAATTCTTTGCTTTGCTTCCGCCCCGTCATGCAGTAAATCGACAGCGTAACCCCTTGTTTTAAGCCCGCGTTTAATTGTGGTCGCCAGGCGCTTTTCGTCTTCAACAATAAGAATTTTCATATCTCACTATATTACGTAAACTACATGAAGATTAAATGAATATTGCACTGCCGACATATATGTGGCAGTGCAATATATTCTAACCTCTATACTCGTGTGCGAGCAATAATCGAGCTAGGATTGTACTCGGAAGTTGTCAAACTCTAAGTCCATGTAATCTGAACGTATTCCCACGTATCCATCTTTTGTAAGCGTGGCCCCACCATACGACTTTGTGTCCTTAGTTGTTAGGATTGTTTCGTATTTGCCATTTCCACGGTCAAGTGACAGGGTAATAGTTACTGACCCGTCGGACTGTGTTCGTACGTCACTCTTTAAACGCATCCATGTTTTTTCAGGAATGAGGTTTGGATTTGTTGATTTGTTGTAAGTACCTGGAAACACCCCTTTCTTGCTTGCAAGAGTAAAGTACGTGCCGTTTATTTTTTTCTTAATCACCGCCTCTCCATCCATACGGATACCCGCATAGTATAGGTTGTTACCATCAAGATATCGGCTCATGAGAAGTATACCGCTGTAGCCATCTCGATTTGGGGTGTTTGTAGTGTTGATTTTGTCTATTCTGAATTTTACCTCTTGACTTGCATTGTTCCATTTTGAACGGGTGAGCAATCTAAAAAGGTTTTGCGGATATTTACCTTGATCAGTGTCGACAGAACTTGAACTTTTATATAGTGCACTCCATCGGTCACTTGTGGGAAGTGCTCCCATGATGGTGCTTCCAAGTCCATTTCTAATTAACATTTTTCCACCAGAGTTAAGCCAAAAATAGGGACTTGAACTTTCTGACATAGAACCAGTCTCATTGAGGACACCGTTTACGTTAAACGTGTAAAGGAACGGTGACGAGACAGATCGCGCTTCTGCTGCCTCTGCACGTGGTGCGAAGCTAGGGGCAGCGATGAGTACTCCGCTCATAATGACCGCAAGTCCAGACAAAATGACATTCTGCGTGGATAAAGAAAAAGCCTTCCTTTTGGGATAAGGCATGAGGTTTGTTTCTAACATTCTATTTAATTTTTAACATTTTTAATAACAGTACCAACTCGTGTGTTACAAAGAGTAGGTACCAGATAGGAGTATAGCACCCCATTTTTGTTTGAAATCTGGATTCGAGTGTCTAAACTTCATGAAAAACGCATTAATATTCTGACCCTGTTTTACAAGCAGAGCTTGTTTCATGAAGAAAAAAGTTTTCCACAGCTCGAAAATATTAACTTGACAACTTTTATATAGAAGTAACGAGAGTTGTAATTTTATAGTTATCAAATAGAACATCAGCGTAGTCTGTACGGATACCAGTGTGCCCTTTGGTTGTAATCGGTGGCCAAAATATGCCAGTATCAGTAGTAATGAGGATTGTTTCAAGAGGTTCCGATAATGAGTAAGCAAAGGATAATCTGATTTGTACCGTACCTGAAGACATTGTTATTGTCTGTGATTCCATACGATACCATGTATTTGTAGGAATCAGATTAGGGAAACGTACCCTGTCATATGGTGTAGGTGAGGTGAAAAGCTGAGCTTCAGCAAGTGTATAGTACACGCCACGATATTTTTTCTTTATTACCGCTTTCCCATCCATACGTATACCAGCGTAGTATAGGGTATCGCTATTTACGTAACGACTCATAAGAAATATACCACTAAATGCATCACGGTCGCTTGTATTTAATGCATTAACCTTTTGTATCGAAAATTCTAGTTCTTGGTCAACATTTTCCCATACCGATTGGGTGATAAGACGAAAAAGATTTTGAGGAAATAAACCTTTGTCGGTATCCAAAGGGTTAGTTTCTGCGTAAGTACGCCTCCAAGGGTCCTCAATAGCGAGGGCACCTCTGATAGTGCTTCCAATCCCCTCTGAAATAACAAGCTTAGCACCAGAGTTGAGCCAAAAATACTGACTTGAACTTAAATTTGAGGATCCACTTTCTTCAAGTATCTCAGTAACATTAAATGTATAAAGAAAGGTTTGTATTTGTTCGTTTGGTTTAGAATCCTCAGTTTGTGTATTCGAAACAGCTTTCCTTGTATCAGTTTTTTCACCACCGTTCCGAGGAATACTAGTAGTAGTACTAGTATTCTCTTTGGGTGAGCTTGTACTGTAAGGACTTAGTGGTGAACTTGTAGAAACACTTTCTGAAGCAGGTGTATATTCTTGGGTCTCTATATATGTAGGTGATGTTTCTGATTTGTAGACAAGCCACACAATACTTCCTACTGCTAGTACAACACTAGTGCTAATCAAAAGTACTCGGTGCATACCTCTTGTTGGTGCCTGTTAATTTTTTTCAACGGTAAATTTTTCTATAACAACAGACGCCAGCCCAATCTCAGGACTCCATGTTTTTATTCCAACTCCTCCAACAGAGAGTTGTGGATCAAGAAATCTGCTGGTCACGAGCACTTCCCCATTGATAGCGCATGAGATAGTTCTTCCGTTCACAACCGCCTGAGCTTCAAACGTGCCCTGAGGCACATAGGGTCCTCCATCTCGTACACCCTCAATAACTCTCTGTTTTCCAGAAATTGTTTGCTCTATGTGTACGAAATCTCGGTTAAAATTGCACATGGCTAAATTGTTGTCATCCTTGAATCGAGCGAGTAAGGAAAAACCGGTATTTGTAGGGGATTGAAGTCGTGCGGTGACTGTGTAATTTTCCCAATGACCACTCCCGTCTAGGAATATTGTTCCCCCAGTCCCGAAATCTTCGGCTTTGAGAGTAATGACGGAATTGGCAAAAGATACCTTTCCCCAGTTACGTAACCAACCCTCATCATCTCGGCGTGGACTTTCATAGGGAAGTGTTTTTGCCAAACCACTCTCCAAACGTTGCACAAGTTCTTCTCCTGACCACTGTGCATCTGGTTCAATACGTTTGTAAAGGTGTGAACGTGATTCGTCTTTTTGGTAATTGAATGAAAACTCGCCTCCCCTTCGCCACTGGTAAAAAGAAGTTTCGTAGATACGTTCCGCTACCATTACTGCTCCAGGTATTGCATTTTGGTTGCTGTCTGTAGGACGACCATATTCTCCAAAAGGGTAGGCGAAAGAACTCACTACCACATCAAATCTGTCCTCCAATGCCTCCCGAGCTGAAAGCAAATCCATATTGATACGCTCGAGGTATTCTTCGCGCGTCTCAGTGCGACCTTCGTTCTCAAGCCAAATATAATTTACGAGAGGAGCTTCGTAGGTGTCTTTTGAATCTGTTGGCTGGTACTCGTGTACATCCATGCCGTGCGAACCGATTTCCCATATTCCACTTTCAAGCATGGTGTCTATTTCATGATCAGAAAGATAGTAGTGTGACTCTGTACCTATAGAATGTTTTGGAAGTATGAATGATACCCCTGTGTAGTCGAGGACACGAAGTAATGGAGTAACCGGGTGGTAACTGTTTTTTGTACCATCATCAAATGTAAGAAGAAATGACCGCTCCGGTAGGGTCATTGTGCCTCGCATAAATGCTTGGAATTCTTTCAATGTTATGGTTTCCCAACCAGCTTTTTTTAGAGCGAACAATTGATCTTCAAAAGCATCTCGTTGTAGATTTAAAGATTCTGATCCATTTTCGACCGTGTGGTATACCAGTACAGGTAATGCTATAGCATTACCTGTATGTTCATTTGAATCGGATATGTTATTACTTTTAAACACAAGTGCAGCAGCTTCATTCGAAATATTCTGTGCACGAACTTTGTAGATGGTGGAATAAAACGTGTTTGATGCAATCCATGCAAATATGTCTGTCATCGGACTATACCCATAGTAAGCTTGTTTGTTTGAAAATGTTGCATAAATCAATACAAACATCACTAGTGCAATGCTGACAGTAAATAGTATTTTTTTATTTGAAAGTTGTATAAAATTCATATCATTTTTATTTAAACAGTATCCATTTATCGTGTACCCCAACGAGAATCCCGTATATTGATAGCCGCCCAAGGTAATTGCCAGATTAAGATAACGCTATTAAACCAAAAACTAAAAACTGCTAGTGCCCAAGCACGTGGCCCCACCTTTGCTCTATAGTACAGTCCATGTAGGAGGAGCATGAGGAATAGCCCAAATAAGTATATGACTGGCCATACTTGGTGTACAGCTGGGTACCACGCTATCGCACGGAAAAATACTATTGGTGAGGTCAGTGCGAGAAAAATATACAGGTAGTATGAGGCAGCTGCCAAAGGGTGTCGACGCCACATGAATACTGATGCTATCAAGGTCTCTCTAATCCATGATTTTTTCCATCGAAACTGTTGGCGAACATATACCTTAAAGTTGTCAGGAACGACTGTGTATGCCAAGGCTTCATGCGAGTACACAGCATCGTAGTTACGAATGATGTAGTTGGTCAAACTTCTATCATCTCCAAAGGTACACTCTGCACCAAGAAATCTCTGCACGAGCCATTCATCAACAATTTCCACAAGGTACTTTCTTCGATACGCACTACAACAACCTGGGCAACATGTCACACTTCCAAATACAGACTCTGCTGATTTGTAAATTTTGAAAGCAATATAGTATCGAAGTGCTTGCATCTGCGTGAGTAAGTTTGTTTCGCGGTTATAGACGTCTGTATGCCCAGACACTGCGCCTACCGAATCACTTGCAAAGTACTTAACAAGATGACGAACACAGTTTGGTTCAATAAAAGAATCAGAATCAATAAAAATAATTATATCGTGAGACGCTTGTTTTACACCTTCAGCCATGCCGTGACGCTTTCCTTTGTTCACTTTCCAATTTATAACTTTGACCGTCTTGATTTTCGATCGGAGTTCATTCGCAACTTTTACCATTTCTGTGTAGGTACCATCAGTTGAACCGTCGTTAATTGCCACTACCTCAATTTTATCCAATGGATAATTTACGTTTCCAAATCTTCGTATCGTTTCAGCAATATTATCTTCTTCGTTTTTTGCAGGCACAACAAAGGTGACCGTGGGTTCATAGGAAGGATCATAGGGCGTCTCTTTGTGAAAGTATGCGAGTAGGAACCGAGAAAGTATGTACACCGTTATAAGAATGCTGTAGAACCCAAAGAAAGCATTGTTAAAAACGGTTTCAAACGTAAGGACCTTTATAAAAAGTATAAAGTAAATAATAATGAAGAATGCCAACCATATCCCCCCAGTTTTGATGTCATTTATATTTGCTTTATTCTTTTTATGTTTAGGTTCTTTAATAGTAGTAATTACATCACCGTTCCAAAGCTTATTCATTTGATATACTTGAGTGAAATTTTTTGTTTTGAATAAGTTTTGAATGTTCATACTGGTTTTTTGTTATTGGCTATCGTCCTATTCCGACATACGTTACTCCCCCTCTAATAAATTCATTTTTATCTAAGCAATTCCTACCATCTAAGATGATTGGGACTCGGTGTTGTAACAGTAGTTGGGGCGTAAGTGTTGAAGTAAATTGCTTGTGATCTGTTGCAACAACAACCGCAGAAGCATTATGCAGAGCATCTTCAAGAGATGAGGCACTTGATAGGTGAGGTACATGAGGGTCATAGGTTTGCACAACTGCGCCCATTTGCTCCAATTCACTCTTTATCTTAAAGGCTGGACTTTCCCGTGTGTCAGCAATATTTTTCTTATAGGCAAGTCCTAAAAGCGCTATGTGAGAACGTTTTAGTTTTATTCCTTGGTGAGACATTGTTTTTTTAAGTAACCGAGCAGTAAATCGTGGCATGTTGTTATTCACCTTTCGTGCTGATTTCAAAAATCTGTGGTTGAAACCGTTCCTTGCTGCTTCTTCAATCAAGTAGTAAGGATCAACAGGGATGCAATGACCTCCAACACCAATACCGGGGAAGTGTGGCATAAAACTGAATGGTTTTGTCGATGCCCCTTCAATAACATCCATGATGTCTATACCAAGTTTTTGGAACGACATTGCAAGCTCGTTCACAAAAGCAATGTTTATATCTCGAAAGGAATTTTCTACCATCTTTACTGCCTCAGCTTCCTTGAGTGAATGCATGGGTTGTATCTTCCCTTCAAGTAAATGTGTGTAAAATGCTACAGCTTTCTGTAAGCTTTTAGGACCTATACCACCTACTACTCGTGGAATAGTGCTCAAACCCCAGACAGGATCTCCTGGATTGATACGCTCAGGGCAATGTGCAAAAAATAGTGTTTCTTCCCGTACAAGTTGCTTATTTTTTTCAAAAATTGACAGAACAACATTCTCAGTCACTCCAGGACTGACAGTAGACTCAACAATCACCAACGTTCCAGGTTGTGTCATAGGGGCAACAGCTTGTGCAGCTTCAATCAAGGGCCGTAAGTCAGGTGAGTGGTCGTCATGAACTGGTGTGGGTACACAAATAATAATGACGTTGGCATCACGAGCCTGATGGAATTTTGTCAACGCAGTAATACGATGGTGTACAAAATCTTCTTGTTCTTTTTCGTTTATAGAACTTGGCGCTTTGTGCGACTGTATGCTTTTTACTAAATCTGTATTGGTGTCTATACCTATTACCTTGTGCCCCTTTTTGTCTGCCAAGAGTGCCAAAGGCAAGCCAACATACCCAAGTCCGATTACTGCAACGGTTTCCAATGCTATATGTAACTCCCGATCCTTTGTTGCAAGAGAAGTTGTTTTATCTCCAAAGTAGATATTTTCTGATTCATGTTCCGTTTGGCTAGGCCACGGTGTGTTGAGGTTTGTTCCCTGTTTATTTATCTTTTTCATAGTGTTTTGTTAATAAATAATGTGTCGTTTGTAAAGAGTATGTACTAGTCTTAAAATAAGCGTTTCGACGCATGCGTAGAAACAATAAAAATTTGAAAGTCACTTCACTTGTAGCCTTACTCATTTCTATCCTTAGGAGTATAGGGAATTACAATGAAAGTTATGTGAAGTAATAAATATTTTGTGTAGTAAAAAAACAGCACCATGTTTTTTACTGGTGCTCAAATACGTATTTGATTTCTATGTCTTAGTCTATACGTGTGAACCGGCAACAAATCCGGTACTCCAGCAGAGCTGAAGACTGTAGCCACCTGAAGGTCTGTCAATATTGAGCACGTCACCTACCAGGTATAACCCTGGTACGAGACGAGATTCCATTGTTTTAAAATTAACTTCAGTGGGTATAATCCCTCCTGAAGATATGATTGCTTTATCAGCACCAAGTAAGCTAGCAACTGTACAGGTAAATCCTTTCATATGTGTAACGATTTTTGCTCGATCGCATGTATGAAGTGAATGATTCGGTGTTTCTCCGTCAACACCTGATATTTCCAGTAGAGGCCCAACCATACCTGTAGGAATAAATATTCCCAGAACATTTTTAATTTTTTTATTAGACTCTTGTGTAAGTAAGGTTCGAAAAGCTTTACGCAGTGCACCAATTTCGTGCGTTGGAAGTAAATCAAGTTTGAGCGTAACCGTACCTTGAGTAAGTAGTAATCCTATTGTTTTACTCATGTTAAGGACTAGTGGTCCGCTCAGTCCGACGTGTGTGAAAAGTACTTTTCCAGACTGCACGCACTGTTTCTTTCCATCACAGTAGAGAGTAACTTTGCAATCTGGTAGCGTAAGTCCTGCAATTTTTTTTACCCATGTATCCTTGAGTGAAATAGGAACGAGCGCACAGTCATTTTTTTGTACCTCATGTCCGAGTAGCGAGAGCCAAGTAAAACATTCCCCAGTTGAACCCGTTTCAGGGTGTGATACACCACCTGAGGCCACAACACACTTTTTTGCACAGATTTTTTTCGTGTTCAAAAGAGAGATGTAAAATAATCCATTCTTTTGATCTTTTGTAATCGCTGTCACGGTACAATTTGTACGAACCTTGACCTTGCTTTGTTCCATATACGTAACAAGCGCATCTCGAACAGTTGTTGCAGAATTAGAAACAGGAAATAGTCTCCCTTCATTTTCTTCTTTAAGAGCTATTCCTTTTGATGTAAAAAAAATCACTGAGTCAGTGACGCCATGTTGCATAAATGTAGAATAAAGGAATTTACCATCAGTTTTGTATCGCTCAACCATTTCTCGCACATTTGTTTTGTTATTGGTAATGTTGCACCTGCCCCCTCCAGTCAACAGTAATTTTTTTCCAAAAATTGAATTTTTTTCAAGTACCAGTACTGAGCGCCCTCGCTCACCTGCTCTACCAGCAGTCATCATGCCTGCAGGACCACCACCAATAATAACCACGTCCCATACTTTGTTTTCTTCGTCTTGTATGTTTTTTGTATTCATTAGTTACGGGTAACAATACTCTTCATCTCTATGTTATTCAAGAATATTTCATGAAGAAACCATCTACTATGGTGCAAAGTCTTATTATTCTTGGAAAATGCAAAGACCCGAAGCGAAACTCCGGGTCTTTTCTGTTGAATTGAAAATTGATGCTAGAGTTGATGGAACTTCATAGTGGTCATATCCGTCACGCCAACAAGAACTTCCATCTTAAGTGCTTGTATGTTGTCTCCGAGAGCATCCTGTGAAACTTTGTAAAAGAAATCAGCTTTCATTTTTGCGATTCCCTTTTCTTCGAAATCACGGTATGGTGCCGAAATAATAAGAAGCGCCTCGCTATGTTTCAAGTCAGCATTGTTCTCGAAATTACTCCGCACTATGTTACCAGCAATTGCTATCGCGTCCCTCCATGTGTGTTCATAGTATTCGTATGGGCCAATGATGAGCGCACGGTTAGGAAGGTGGAGCCAGTCAAAACCACGGCCGACACAAATAATGTTTTCTCCGTGTACAAGCTCAGAATGTGGGCGATCTCCTGCAAGTTTCTTGGAACGTATGTATGCACGATTTCCAAAGGCGAGAGGTAGAAGATCGTTAAGCATCTGCTTCGAAATGTTTGGATAGATACGAGTAAGTGCAGTAAGTACCTCTGTATCCGAGGCTTCACTGTTTTCAGCAATGCTGAACGAGTCACCATCTTCATTTGTGAAGATGAGCGAATCCTCATCTGTCTCAATGCCAAGGAGTATAGCCCCCATAGCAGGGTTATTCGTTCCAAACACAACATCAAACTCTTTCTTAAGTGCTATGGCACCTCTGCAAGCAGACTCTGTATCATACTTGTGTCCTGCACATCCACGATGTGGATCACCTTTTGAAAAATGGTAAGTACAGAGTGCCAAAGTTGGTCTGCCTTGTCGCACTGCTTGTTCTTTTTCATCAAGAACAAGACGACCAAGATAGGGGTCTCCAAGTACAAACTTTCCCCCAATGTGTCGAAATGGATGAAGAATACCTATAGGAACACCAGTAATAAAAGGAAGGTTTATTCTTCCGTCCATACATTTGAAAACCAAAATGTTCGTTGGGTGTTTACTTGCATACATTGCTCTTTCATCACGGGCTGCAGGAGCACAAAATTCCTTACTCCTTGCCTCATTAAGTTCGATGATCTCTTTTTTCAACATGGTGTCTCCTTTGGTTAATATTCAACATATGAAGGTACGATGTCCCTTACAAGTTAAATCATTTTATTAAAAATAAGTCAAGTATATATGTAATTATGGAGCGTTTCAATCTACCCGAACCCCTGTCGTAGCGTCGGGAGCTGGCGAGGATTCCACAGGGTACCAATCAAGCAATACTACCTCAATGTCGGAATTACTTTTTTTTACAAGTTCCTTAAACTTTTCAATATCACTTAAACCAGTGCTACCCCGAAAGTGATACGGATAAACCATTGTGGGAGCAAAGGCCAAAACGGCCTCTGACGCATCTTCTACTGACATAGTGTACGGCAAACTCATGGGGATAAGTGCCACATGAATATTTTTAAGTGCACGCATTTCTGATGTACCTTCGGTATCACCTGCTACATATACACGTGCACCGTCCTTTTCCAGCACGTATCCGTTACCTCTTCCTTTCGTATGAGCCTCGTCTGCTCTTTCAGGGATGTTGTACATAGGAATAGCTTCAATCGATACTCCTTTAATTTCAGCCTTTTCCCCGTTTGCAAGTACCGTGGTCTTATCTTTAAGTGTCGTTGGAAGCTGTGCTGCAACTTGAGCAGGTGCTATGATGACGGTTTTGTCATGAACAACAGCACTCAATGTTGATGTATTGAAATGGTCTCCATGAATGTCAGTGAGTAAAATAATGTCCGCAGATGGCTTGCCAGAAAACGCAATACCGCCTCCTATAGGATCGGTATACACGACAATATCGGCGATATTAATAACCGCTGTTGCATGCTCAATTGGGGTTATGGTAATAGCTTGTGCAACCTCAGGTATGTTTGTTTCGGTAACTTCTCTATTTTCAGATGATTTTTCTGGTGTCATACGCACACCTAAAAAAATCAATCCAAGTACCAGTAAAATGATTCCTCCTATGACTGCTGGGTTTTTCATGTTGGATAGTATACCAGTAGTTTGTTATTGACTTAAATTCCGAAATAAGGGGCAATTTATGAGTTGAAAGTTAAAAGTTAAATGTTGAAAGTCAAAAACACAGACTTCGCTAGGTAGATGGCTGAGAGAATAAATCTTAAAATACTAAAATTAATTTTAGTATTTACTTCGTTGACTCAAACTTACCTCTCAGAGCGATACCCGCTCCGCCACAGCGTGGCAAGAACTTTAAACTTTCAACATTTAACTTTTAACTCATCAATCTTTTGGTCTCAAAAGTGGAAACATAACCACGTCGCGCAGATTTTTTTGTTGTGTAAGGAGTGCTACTATCCTCTCAAGTCCCATTCCCCACCCAGAGATAGGAGGCATACCATATTCCATAGCCTCTACATAATCATCATCCTTGGTCATTGCGTCTTCATCCCCGCCAAGTTTCGCCTTGGTTTGAAAATCAAAACGTTCGTTCTGGTCTATAGGATCAATAAGCTCGCTATATGCATTAAGTATTTCCCAACCGTTTATGACAAGCTGGAAGCGGTCAACTATGAGTGGGTTAGCGTCATTCTTGCGTGCGAGGGGTGAAAGGTCTAGGGGATGGTTTATTAAAAACACAGGTTTCACTAACTTGGGTCGTGACACTTTCTTGTAGAGTGAATCAATAAGATTGCCTCTACCAAGTTTTTCAATATCTATGATGTTAATACCTTTCTTTTTAATCTCCTCTCGTAGATCTTCTGCTCTCGGAAATGTGTCAATATCAATACTGCAATCTTGAAGTAAGAGCTCTCGGAAAGACACTTTCTGCCATGGACCACTAAAGTCGACATCTACTAACTCCTCATCCTTGTTATATATTTGTATTACAAGATTTCCCTTCAGTTTTTGTATTACTTCAGTCAACATCTTCTCCGTAAACCGCATGTTGTCTTCAAAATCCCAGTAGGCAGCATAATGTTCTATCATCGTAAACTCCTGCAGATGACTTGAGTCCATACCTTCATTGCGGAATACGCGGGCTACTTCAAAAATCTTGTCAAAACCACCAACAATAGCTTCCTTGAGGAAAAGTTCAGGTGCAATACGAAGGAACACGTCAAGATCGAGAGCGTTGTAGTGTGTTGTAAATGGTTTTGCCAAAGCACCAGAAGCAGTATTGGAAAGTACAGGAGTATCTATTTCCAGAAAACCGTTTTCTACATAAAATTTTCTGAGTTCCCAGATAAAATCACTTCTGAATTTAAAACGATCAAAGGTTTCTTTGTTAGTGATGAGGTCGAGGTACCGTTTGCGATATATTGTTTCTATATCTTTAAGCCCGTGCCATTTCTCTGGAAGTGCTCGAAGTGCTTTGCTTAGAAACGTGTATGACTTCACTAGTACAGAAAGTTCACCCTTTTGCGTTGTGAATATTTCACCCTCGACGCCTACAAAGTCTCCAATACTGAGAATTGCAAAAAAGTTTTTGTATGTTTCTTGATCTACCTCACCAACCTTGAGTACTAGTTGTATCTTTCCTGAAAAATCTTGGAGTTGACAAAACCCCATCTTTCCCATGTTACGAGAAAGAATGATTCTTCCTGCAACACGTACATTAGGGGTGGCTACAGCAAGGTTTCGTGCTTCGTTAATAGTGTGCGTCCTTTCGTACTTACTCGCATATGGTGCCATACCAAGTTCCTTGATAAGTTCAAGTTTCTTGATGCGGTCAGCCCTTTCTTCAGGTTTCCGTTCCTGACTGTGTTCAGTTTCCATAGATACGATTATACAGCAATTAAGTTAAATGTTGAAAGTTTAAAGTTAAAAGTAAGACGAATTCGCTTCGTCGTCACGGGTAAAAGTTCTGAGTAATGAGTACAATCTATAATATGCTTAATCTGCGACCGCAGAATAAGCATAGATGATTCTTCCACTGAAACAGCTTCCCTCTTCACTAAAGTAAAGCCCCTCCCTCCGCTTCTAAGGAAGCTACGGTAGTTAACGGACGACTCAATGAGAATTACGTAACTAATACTAGTGGAGATACTAGAATTAATTATCTAGATAGTAAAACGTGTTTTTTTCTATCGCCTCAAACGATTTGCGGACACGCTTGCCCAGTTTTGGGTTGGAGAGTAATGGAATAGCTTCTTCTTTTTCAAAAAAACGATATTCAGTTAGTTCATCTTCTTGGAGTGAGATGTTCTCAATTTGCTCTTGAATCAGTATCCCTCCATAAAACATAAACTGTAATGATTCAGTTTTGTGTCCACTTCCAGAGTAATAGCCAAGACATACCAAGGAGAGGGTTTCTTTGGAAATAGTAAGATTAAGTTCCTCTTTTACCTCGCGGAGTGCGCCCTGAAGTGGAGACTCATGTGCATCAACTACTCCTCCAGGGATTCCCCATCCATCCTTATAACTCATTTTTACTAATAGGACTTTTTGTTCTTCGTTGAGAAATATAACTCCTGCGCCCATTCGCTTTCGTGGCAATGATGCATAAAATTCTTCTTCAGATAATTTTTCTTTCATAGAAATAATTGGAATACCTTATTATATACATAAACTGCTATACTGCATCCATGAACTTGGCAAGAAAATCATCAATACGTATATTGCTTTTGGGTGGGATTTTTCTTGGACTTCTCTTTTCAATCATATTTTTTGTTTCGTATAGTGTAGATAAAAAAATAATTCGAGAGTACACGGCACTCGAATCGGAAGTCACCTACGACAGGACAGGAGAGGTGGTACGCATAGCTCTGAATCCAGACGAGCAGGTATGCATGTTTGCCACAACATACCCAAAGCAACTTTCTTCGCTCGTGTTGCGCAAGGAAGACGACTGGTTTTACTATCACCCCGGGGTGCACGTATTTCGCCTCATGAGCGTTGCGATTGATTATCTAAACAGTAGCCCTCATGGAGGAGCAAGTACCATAACCCAGCAACTTGGAAAAACATTACTTCATGCCACGAGCGAACGAACTTTTACTAATAAACTGTATGAACTTGGTGTTGCTTTCGTTCTTGAACTTTACCACTCAAAAGACGACATATTGGTGATGTACCTTAATACCGTTCCTTTGGGTGGAAATATTCAAGGTTTCCCTGCAGCTGCACGAGCGTACTTTGGTAAACAAGTCGCGGAGCTTAATGAGAATGAGGTCCTCCAGCTTATGTCCGCGCTTTCAAACCCCAACAGCGCTCGTCCTCTTACGGACGCTAATTTTACTGAAGCGCTAGCGCTCGCTCAATCACTTGGCACAGTCATGCCGTTACAAACCGAAAGCATCACGAAAGATAGTGGCACTTGGCTTGAACTTACGGATTTACTTGAAGGATGCGTATCTTGTACTGCGACAATAGATATAGATCTCACTGAGCGTATTAGAAACATTCTTGCAAATCACATTGAACGAGGAGAGCAGTATGGCAGTACTCACGGTGCCGTTGCAGTAGTAGATGTACGCACGGGTGAGATACTGGCTCTTGTCGGATCTCCGTCTCCCGATACTGAAGCTGAAGGAATGCGTATCAATATGGCCCTTGAGACCCGACCTATTGGAAGTACCATTAAACCTTTTCTCTACCTGCTCGGCTTCACAAAAGGACTGCGTCCCTACACCCTTGTGGAAGACAGGGAATATAAGTATGAAATTGAAACAGGATTTCCCCTCTATCCTAAGAACTATGATGGGAAGTACCGAGGTACCGTCACCCTTGAAGAGTCTCTTGCAAATAGTCTTAATGTGCCTACGGTAGAGGTGCAACGATTTATTACCCTACCCGAGACCTATGCATACCTTGAAAGAGTATTGGGCTTTTCTCCCCGTCAATCTTGGGACTCGTATGCGTACGGCATCGCTCTTGGAGGTCTAGAACTAGACTTGGTAACACTCACCCACTCGTTTACAGCTCTCGCAAATCGTGGAACTCTACACCGTCTTGTCTCTGCACATACCAAGGATGGTACCCCGCACTACTTCACCCCACCACATTCTGTTTTGCATGAAGACACGGTAATTGCAAATCCCGATGAAGTTGCGCTTGTAAATTCCATATTGACAGACCGTACAGCAGGCGTGGAGCAGTTTGGAATTTCTGGAAGCTTACAACTCTCGCGAGGTGGATATGGTGTCAAAACAGGAACTTCGAGAGACTACCATGACAGCTGGACTGTTGGGTACACAGGTGATTTTGCAGTCGGAGTATGGCTCGGTAATGTAAAAAATACTCCTATGAATATGGTCTCAGGTTCTACGGGTGCGGGAATGGTGTGGCATGATGTCATGGAGCTTATGTTCACGACACCATATGATCATCACACATCTATTGACCTTTCATCCTTGGTTACTATTCCAAACGAGCGCGGACACTCATGGGGTCTTGCGTCAGATAATGTAGAAGTAGCAAGAACATTACTTGAAAGTAATGCATTGATTCTCTTCCCTCACGATTTGGATACTTTTTTATTTTCCGACGGTATGCGCGTACCTCTTACTGCTCGAGTTGACGCCGTTTGGTCTATTGAAGGAAATGAACTTACTGAGGATGCGTGGTACCCTTCGCAGGTGGGTACGTATACTATTACCGCTCATACAGGTACACAAGAAGAGCAAATAACCGTCAGAATTGTTAGTGAACCTACTAGGGTTCCGCAATAGTAAATGAGCTACCATTAGTACGCCCATACACTTCTGGGGTGTACATTTCTTGTACTACAGCAGGCATGTGACGATAGGTGCCTGGGATAAGAGCTCGAAGTGTATACTCGTACACATAAGTACCCGGCTGGACTTCTTCCGTAAAGGTAAACACTCTATCATCATGCATTTCCTCATACGTCGTCGGCCACATGCGTAACCCGGGCTCTGGATCATACCAAGGAACCTCTGCTACCTCTTCATAAACCTCTCCATTGTCGTCAAAGTTCAAATCTCTAGATTCTTCTGTAGCAAATTTGAAGTTCACTAACTCAAATCCTGCTGGTATATAACTTTCCACACTTACTGCACGCGATGTTCTTGGTACAGTAATTTCGAGTTTGCCAGTAATGATGTCCCCAACATTCGCCTCTTCTATAACTTCGGTTGTTCCATGTTTTGTAAGTACTCGTTCAATAGTAAATCCTTCATCACGAGGAGGTACCAAGTCAGGTGGCAATGCATATCTGAGTTGCATGTCATAGTACACGGTCTCTGGCTTTGTCTCCTCAGATTTTTTTATGGTTATGTGGTGAATTTTCTCACGGACAAACTCTGAGATTGGAAAAGTATACGTCAAAGAATCAAAAAGTGTTTGCGGTGTGACACGGTGTGTAGCTACTGAAGTTGAACCTTGGAAAAGTTCAAGTAGATATGACGCACGGTTTTCTTCTCGTTGCTCCGCGAGACGGAGTACGGTATCAAGTACGGTATAGGTAGCATTGGTGGAACCCCAACCACCATCGGCTTGTTTGCTTACCATAAGCCATCTCAACATGGTATCAAGCGCAACATGTTCCCCACCTCTCTGTGTGATGGCTCGAAGAAGCAATGCTGTGTTTTTTTCATTGCTCTCAAACCAGCTGTATGAGGCATGTGCCCCACTTGTCACAAACGCACCTCGAGCATCTAACGTGAGTCTGTTTTGTAATGCGGAATAATACGTTTCAGCAATAGCGTCAGGATATGGGCCTTCGTACGTTGCTATTGCAAGGTATCCCAAAGCGGTTGATGACAGTTGTTCGAGCATGAGTTTGTTATTGGCTAGAGCAATTACTCGGGGAGCAATTTCCTGCTTGTTTTCAATAGGTACATAGGGAGAAGAATATGCATATGCGATACGTGCCACAAGATCTTCAGAATTGTACTGTTGACTACGTGCAAATTCACTCGAAATATAGTTTGTTGCACGGTTAAATACTTCGTCGGGTACGGTGAACCCTGTCTCCCTCAACGTTGTGAGTGCCGTAACCACCTCTACGGTGAGGTACATACTTGCAGGAGAGCCACTGTAAAACGAAAATCCTCCGTCTCCTGTTTGTCGCCCTAAGAGTTCAGCAAGATCTGTCTCAATGGAATCATCAACAGAGTATGCTGGATCATCAAAAACCTGGCTAGTTACTTTCGCTACTACCTCTTTGTCATAGAGGTCATTCATTCGACGTATTGTCGCAAGTGATGCAAGCCTGCTTGCTATCTGCTCCGTACATTCATACGGATAGCGCGACATAACAGAAATAGCACTAAGGAGCGACGTTACGAGTGTTGGTTGTGCTCGTACAATGAGTTCACCTTGGTTTTCAAGAACGTAGTCTGGTATATATACAGACTCTGATATAGAACCATTCTTTGTCATTCCTGCGGTGGCAGTAACTTCATAGGTTATATCTTCAAGAATAGGTATACGTTGCTCCACAACGTCTTTTAAATCATCACTTTCTGTAAAGAAAGTAACAAGGTGACTTCCCTTGGTTATATCCTGTGGTGCATGTGTAGCAAAGTATACTGTTTTTTGTGAATTAGCATCTACTCGTACTGATTTTGCTTTCGTATCGATTATGGTAAGTGTGGCTGACTCAATGTGTGCAAGAGTTGTAATGTCTTTATCGGTATTATTGGCTACCTGTATACCAAGCCACATGGTATCACCAGGTACGACGAACCTAGGTCGTTGAGGAATAGCCATAAGATTTTTCTTCGTGGTAAATTCCAAGTACGAAACGCCAAGCTTTGTATCTTGAGTTACGCCTAGTGACTCTATTTGCCATGTCGTAAGATTATCAGGTAAGACAAAGCTCACTGTCGCTTCTCCCTCCGCATTTGTTACGACACTTGCCTCCCAGTATGCTGTGTCTTTAAATATTCCTCGTTTGCGAGTCTCGAGATCTTCACTATCTCCTCCTCCACCTTTAGTTCCTGTGGGAATTTCTTGTTCAATAAGCATATTCTTCGCACTGTGCGAAGTAGAAATACCAAGAGGCAAACTACCATAAAAGAAACTTACAGGGTCTTTTTTCGGATTACCCATGAGCGCAAGAACAGACATGTCAACAATAGCGAGTGACACATCCGCGGACACAGGTGCTCCTGTTTGGTCGGTGGTTTTAACAGTAAGTACCACTTCTTCTCCCGGAAAGTATGACTGCTTACTCGGTACTGCTTCTATAGTAAGTTCGTAGTCACTACTATCTGTGCGAATTTCAGTCGAACCGTACTTCACCTCTGGTCCCGGACCAAGGAGAAGTACACTCGCATACACAGAAGGAGCGTACGTTTTCTGTATCGGAAACTTCTGTGTACCAATAGAGCTCGTAACTCGCTGAATCCAATACTCGTAAATAGCACCTCGCTCAACAGTAATGAGCGCACGTGCGTCTGCATAAGGTGATTCAAAAACAACCGTCGCTTCCTCACCCGTCGAGTAGTTTGGCTTATCTGTTTTTACAGCAAGCGCTTCATTGTTGGTAGGACGAACATCGGTAGTACCTTTTCCCGACACATACAGTTCTGTCAATGACGTTATGGTGTTGCCGTCTGTATCCTTGCCAGTAAGTGTGAGCTCATAGACCCCGGGTTGTGTAAAGGTTACATTTTCTGTTGCATCTCCTGTGTTGCTTGTGTGTACCGTACGTGTTTCCATGAGCGTTTTCTTTTCTTCTGAATGCCAGTAGTACCCACCATCAACTTCTTGACGTCGGTACGAGACCCATTCGACACGAGTGACATGTAAGGATAAGTCAGTAACTGCTCGTGGTACTCCTTGTGTATCAACACTCTTCATGCGCACCCCTAGTGGTTCATCTTGTATAGCTACATATTTGTCAGTTTTAATACCGAGGTAATACGCACCTCTATGCACAACAACAGTGTTTTGTCCTGTGACTTGCTTGCCGTTTGCGTCGGTTACTCGAGCTATAACGGTAAAGAGTTTGCTCCCTGTTTCCTCTGGTTTTTCAAAGTAAGTATCAAACGTGAGTGGTACTTCTATGAAAGCCTTACCATCCTCGTCAAGTGTTACGGTAGCTCGAGTTATAAACTCATCACCATATCCACACCAATAGCATCTATACCAACCACTTCCAAATGAGAAATACTCATCGGTATAGCGGTCAAAGTGATAATCTTGTGCAAGTACGGTGTACTCTAGCTCGCCACCTGCTACCGGCATATCAAAGTAGTAGCGAGCATCCACTCCTAATTTGGCAGTTTCTCCCGCAATGTATTCAGACGCTTCTGTGTCCACCTCAACCTTGAAAGGTGCTCCTACATATTCTTCTACGTCGAACCACCCATATCCCTCAAAAGTGGAAATACTGTATCGCCCTAGTGGGGCATCTTTCGGTAATTCTATAGAAAGGTTAAACGTACCATACAAGGATACCGGTACGGTTTGTGTCGAGATAGTGTCATTGCGACTATCCACTATTTTCACCGTGGCATTGTAGGTGTTTGCTGTGTTCCACTTATTGTCATACCCAACCCTATCGATGCCTTTTATTTGTACAGTGTCACCTGGGCGATAGATAGGTCTGTCGGTGTAGAGATATGTCGCTGATTGTGTTCCGATATTCCAATTATATGCAAGCGTGTCCATTGCAGCAGAAACAACCGCGGTGTCACCACCCAGGGTCACGACGGCGCCACGTGTATTCTCGTGTGCAGAGAGCTGTGCGATACCTTCAATATTTGTAGTTTGCTTTTCAGTACTTACTACATTCTTACCTGCAAAAGTTTCAACCGTTGCCCCGTATACTGGTTCAAGCGATTTTGCCTGCAATACCCAATAGAGATTATTGCCGGTAACTTTTGCCCCGCGCGTGGGAGGCGTGTATTCATTGGTATACCAATCAAGTCTTTTTTCTCCCACAGTAAAGTTTGAAACAGAAAGTAAGGTTCGGTCAAACAATTGTTCACCTCTTTCATTCCTGTAGTTTGGATGAGTGAACGTAATTATGTAGTGACCACGTGCGTCTTCGAAGTGGTCAGCAACATCGAAGTGGAAATAGTTATTCACCCAGTATGTATCAGGTAAATCAACTGTTACTTCCTTCGTTGTCTCGCACATAGATGCTGAGGGCTTGGCATCGTTGTCAGTGTCATTATCAAGAATTCGCAAAAAATCATTAGCGTCAACTTTACAGATATGTACCTGTACATAGGGTAAGTTTTCTACACCGTAGGTTAGTCGGGATTTTCCTGGTACGGTTACGTTGTAATATTTCTGGAGGTTATAAAATCGGGTATATTTGCTTGACGCAGATCCTGTTGTGAAATGTAAGTCACGTTGGGCTCGTGCACCAAACTCGTCCTCAAGTGATAGCTTGAGCAAATATTTTGTATAAGGATGTATTCCATACCTGATTGTAGTTTGAAATTCACCTGTGCTACAAATCGGTTTCCAATAATCTGAAGTAATTCTTTCAGAGTTTCTCCACAAGTCATTTGGAAAAACAACATAACCCTCTGTAGTGAGTGTATTTCGAATTGATTCAGGTCGTTTGAGGGGTGTGTTACTGCAGATAGTCAGATCAGTAAGACTCGCATCACTCGAACCATCGCTTGGGACCGTTCTATGTACCTCTAGAGTAGGGAAACTTGTTACAGAATATTCTAGTGGTTTTGCGTTAAGTATGTACCCATCCTCACTCGTGATTTTCTCAAAAACAAGTGTGCTTGATTGACTTGGTTGATACGTGTCGGGATTTACTCGCAACAAAAGTTGATTCTTGTCTTCTACTTCCTCACAATCTTGAGAATCCTTCTTGTATATAACTGCTCCATCAGCATCGAACTTGCACGCTGTTCCATACCGTACTTCATCTAATCTATGCAACGTGACGTTTGTTTTTGAGATATCAATCGGTTCTTGAAAATACACAGCAAGTGCACCTTGCGGATCAAAGAAGTCAGGACCTACATGATTTGAACGATCAGATTTTGCTTGCACCGATGACACTACCGCGGGTATGGTGTACGACCAAGTAAACACTTCGTTGAGGGGGATGTCACCCTCCAGTGGGTACATTGTTTTGATTTCTATGTTATAGGTTGATTCAAAATCCCATAAACCTTCACGACCATGAGTATCTTCGTACGGACGTATAAGAATTTTTGTTTTGTCGTATTTTGCATCAGAACCAAAGAAAACAAGTCCCAAGAAGCCTCTTTTTTTCTCTTCTTGTTGTTTTGCATACTCAATACGTATCTTTTTCTTTTCTCCATTTTGTGTAAGGACTACTTTCTCCGCGGTACGTTCTAGATCAACATCTTGGTTAAAACGTATTTCAAGAGGTTGATTAAATCGAACCATAGGAGCTACAGGGTGATGCTTTAAGGTGCGTGTAGTAAATGAATGTGTAAAACCTTTTACTGGTACACCATCGAGCGAACGAAATCCTTCATTGACTGTTACGGTATACTTTGTCGCACGTTGTAAATCTTCTTTAGGAATGAATTGAAGCAAACGGGTGCTTTTCCATTTCCATACACCATCGACGTCGGGCTCTAATTTGACCGGTACTGTTTCTTTATCTAACTCGTCACGAGTACTGAGTGGTACCATGGGTCTGTTAAATACAACAGAAATTTTTGTGTCTTCGTGCACCTCGGTATCTGAAGTGGGCAGTATAGAAACTACTGAGGGGTCCTCAGCAACTTTAAAGTCAGCACCTATTGTGACTTCATTGTAGGTAAGGGCTACATTGTAGTAAGAACCTATCTGAGGCAGTTCGTGAGGTTTAAAGAGCAAAATGTTTTCTTGATCAGACTCTATAAAATCACCTTGAAGTTCTGGAACGAACTGTACTTGTTCGCTTGTAACTGAACCTGCTTCTTCAGGGATAGAAATAGGAAGTATTGCACTTTGAGAAATAGAGTCTGGAACAAGGCGGTAGCTACCACTATATGTGAGCCAGAGCGGGTCACGTGCAAACTCAAAAACAAGTCTCACAACAGTAAACACCACAAGCACCAACACCAATCCGGCAAAAATGTAATGCTCTTTCCGCCAGTGTGCTTTTGCGTAGCTTTTTACCTGTTCAAGTTTAGTACGAAACAGTTGAGTAGTATTACGTAGCTTACTACGCAGAGTGTTAAGAAGAGTACGCGATACAACAGGTGTAACCACACTTTCGTTTGAAATTGTTTCGGAATGGTTCTCCCCAGACTCATCCATGATTTGAGTATACTAGGAGA
>Ga0209000_1000283_pt1 | contig 58426 bp, 85 predicted proteins | sample RifGroD2_FD_183998 | JGI IMG/M metagenome (GOLD analysis project Ga0209000, IMG submission 183998) | Groundwater microbial communities from Rifle, Colorado, USA - Groundwater D2 (SPAdes) (version 2) | ecosystem: Environmental > Aquatic > Deep subsurface > Groundwater | place: Rifle, Colorado... | reverse complement strand
TTTGATACCAAATACTGGTAATGTTGAACATGGTATCTTTGGTACTCATATAGGTATTATTGCTGGTTTAGTAGAAGGTGGTACTGGTTTTGAGCATTATGCTGCTAAATTAGGTACTAAACTTGCTGGTAAACAGATTGCTGAAGCTACTGCTGGTATTACAAAGAATGCAATGCTTAAGAAGATGGCTTATAATAACTTAAAAGATTATGCATTAAATTCTGTTGGTGAAGGTTTAGAAGAGGTAGTACAAGGTGGATTAGAGCAATGGGGAAAGAACTATCTTGATTTAAGAAATGGGTATGATCTCAATCAATTAAAAGATGGGTTCTTACAGGGAGCATTTGGTGGTTTAATATTAGGTGGAGGAATGCAAACTGTATCTTTTGCTAGTGACTACAAAAAAACAAAAGCAATACAAGAAACAGTAGAAAAAGTATTAGATAAAAAAGAAAAGTTAAAACAAGCATTAAAGACTGACAAAAATATATCTCCAGAAGAGAAAAAGAAATTAGAAGATAAACTTAAAGAAGAACAAAGACTCTTAAAGTTGTTATCAGAAGCTTCCCCAGAAGAGTTTGGAATGCATGCTAGTAATTTAGTCCATACTGTTACGTCTTCAATGGAGATTATGAAAAGGAATTCTGAAGCATATACTGCTTTTATGCAACATAAAACTAATTTATATAATGCAGAGATAGAAAAAGGTTATAATGAAAATACTTATACTAATTTAATGGAATCAGAAGAGGAAGGTAGATTAGCAAAGTTATCTGCTGAAAGTAGCAAAAGATTTAGAACATTAACAGAAAAGTTTAGAGAAGAAAGAAAGAATGATGAAGAGTTTAAGAAACTTAGTGATAAAGAACAGAATGAAGTTATTAATGCATTAGCACATACACATTTATTAAATGGTACTGATTCTGCTGAATATAAAAAGTTATCTGAAAAAGCTAAAGAATTAAAATCAATTAAAGATAAGAAACAAGAGAAGAAAGATTTAACTCCAGATGATAAAATTGAGATAATGAAGTTAGGAAAAGAATTGACTAAAATTAGTCAAGAAGCATTTGATTTATTTAATCCTATACATCACGAAATGTTATCACAAGGTTTAACAGATGCTAATATTCTTAAATATAGTACAAAAGAAGAGATAGATAATGCTCAACAGCAAATAGATGTATATAATGAAAATCAGAAAAGAGTACCTACTATAAAAGAAGATATTAAACCAGAAGTGATGGTTAACAAAACTGTTGATTTATCAAAAGTTGAAGAAAGTTCTAATCCAAAAGTAAATAAGACTAAACCTGAACTTCAAAAAGAAGCTAAAGATTTAGGTATTGTACCAGAGAAGAAAAACAAAGTAGAATTACAAGAAGCTATAGATAATAAAAAGAATGAAATTCAATCTAATATTTATAATGCTGGTGATGAAGAACAAATAGTTAACCCAGAGGTTACATCTAATGAAGAAGGGACTATTACATTAAGCGATGATCAATTAAACCAATTGCAGAGTTTAATGGATGCAGAAAAGAATAAATCTAATACTAAAATAGATGGTTCTGAATTTGGTGAAGATGGTGAAGGTAATAAACCTATATCTAAAACAGATAAACCACAAGATGTATTTGAAGAATCTGATTCTGAATTTATTGAAAGAAGAAGACAATATGCTAGGCAAGAAGTAATTGATGGTAAAGGTATTTATGCTGTTATAGGAGATAATACATACGTTTCTATTGATAATAGATTTACAGTTAACTCTAAGACTGGTGAATTGATAAAAGATAAAAAGTTATTAGAAGAAATAAAAGCCAAGGGAAAGAGATATGAAGCTAAAGATAAATCAGTAGATACTCAAAATACTTCTTCTGATGCTGTTGAAATTATAACAAATATTTTGTCAAAAGAAACATGGAATGAAGCTGCTACTTGTAGTGGAACAGCATGTTATGATGTTAGTGATAAAATTATAAGCGTTTTATCTAATAATAACATTAAAGCTGTTAAAATGGATGTTAATGCTCAACAGTTAGATAAAAATGGAAATCCTGCATCTAAAACTGGTGATCATAGATTAACAGTTATCGAATATAATGGTGAATTTTATATAGCAGAAATACCACAACCAGCATATTTAACATATGATACTAAAAATGGAACTATTGCTTTTAAAAAAGGAATAGAACTGAAATCTCTTAAACCAATAGTTTATCCTTTTTCTGAATGGATAAATAGGAATAAACCTGACAATGTATATTATCCTGAAATAGAAGGAATAGAAAGAAATATTGAGAACATAAAACAATATATTCCATTGTTAGAAAGAAGAGTGTCCGAAAGATTAGCAGAAGTTCAAAATTCAAATGGGAAACTTCCTTTTATAGTTAAAAAATATAATAAAGCTAAAGATGAGCTAGATAGAGCTTTAAATGCTCTACAATCGGATAATACTTCTAACCTTATACAAAGTATGGGTAAGGAGGAGAAAGTGTCACTACAAGGCTCTATGGACGTTATATATACTTCTGTAGGTGGTCATTTGATGGAGATTCAAAGTAATCTACATGAATTGAAAGATGGTGATGTTTTAACAGCAGAAAAACTACCAAATGATATAGGTGCAACAAATATAAAGACTGGACTTGTTTATCCTTATTTTCTAAGAATTGTAGGACAGAATGGTAAAAATTATGGTGGTATTCCTTTTGGTTCTGTTGCAGATAAAGAAATATCAGATATGATTGACAATGGAAAAGAAGTACAGATACATGTTGTTAAATCTAAACTTAGTTCTTTTGATTTTACTTATAGTGCTAAAGAATCTATAGTTCCAATAGAAAATCCAATTAGTGATTTGAATTTTAAGACTATTGCTGATTATGCTTCATCTTTAGCTGAACTTCAAGATGTCAATCCTAATTTAGTGAATTTAATTAAAACTTCTTTAGGTAATGTTCAAGTTGTTTCTGCTACTCCAGAAACTGTTATCAACAGCAATGGTGATTTAATGGGTACTAGAAAAGCATTATTAAGCAAAGATAATGGAGTTTATACTATATATGTTAATATGGAAAAGACTAATGGCAGAGAAGGTAATTCCATTATACACGAAGGATTACATAAATTCTTGAGAGATTCTTTAGATATAAAAGGGGTAGATAATAAAGGTAATAGCACATACAATAAAGAATTTGATTTAGATTTAAGAGCAATGGTTAAAGAGATTGAAAAACAAATATCTAATACTGAATTTTATAGAAAGAATAAAAGTGATTTAGATAGAATATTTGATTTAAATTCTTTTAGAAGATTAGGGTTAAAAGAAGATCAGATTGCTAATAGACAAGCTGAAGAGTTCTTAGCTCATGTATTTTCCGGTACATCTTCTCTTAGAGGTTGGATGGAAAGAACTAGTGTTAATGTTGGAGAGGATTCAGATACATGGTTTGGAGCATTCAAGAGAATATTGTTAAAGATATTTAAGAAAAGAACAGATAGCTTTACTTATTTGAATTATTTAGAATCTATATTTGATTATAGATTAAATACTAATATAAGTGAAATTATGGGTGAAGTTAATGAGTCTTTAATGGAAGAAAGTAATGATGATTCTTTAACTGATATAGAAAAGATAAATAAGTCTGCTGAAACATTAGATAATCCACATGTTATAGTAGATGCTGTTGGTATGATAGCTCCAAATGAATTAGATGCTATTGCTTATGTACAAACATTATCACAAGGTGAATTTGAATCTCAATTGTTTTCAAATGAAGATTGGTTAAAATCATCTTCTTTTAGTTTTGAAAGTGAAATAGAAAATAATCCTGGAAAGAGCCATATAACATTAGATAAGTTTAGAAAACACTTAGCTGTTAATATGTGGAGAAGAGCTAATTCAATGATGAGAGTTCCTACTATAAGACTTAAAATGCATGGTAAAGGAGAGAAGAGATTCTTAACTGTACAAGAATTAGGTGTTATACATAAAGATAAGAATAATGTTATTAATTATGGATGGACTGAAAAGAATAAGTTACAAGAAAGAAATAAACAAATAGGTAGAATATTAGGTCAGAATACTGAATTAGTTTATATAGATGCAGTGGAGTTTTATAATGGTAGTTTTGGTGATGTATCTAAACAAGATAATAAATTATTAGCAGAGAATTTATATAATAAAGGATATTTATATCTAGGTAGATTTGCTGATAAGAATACATTTGCTGCTATTAAATTAGAAAACCTAGAAGAAGCTAAAGTTAAATTAGCACAATTAAATTTATTATATACACAAAAAGCATCACAATGTTTTCAACAATTATTTCAAGAATTCCAAGAAGGTAAAAGCAAATACCCAATTAGTTTAGAGGAAGTTCAGAAAGTAACTAATACTGCTGGTGATATTACAAATGTTGCTAGAGCTTTAGTTGAAGATTTTAAATTAGGTGCTACTATTGATGAAGATGGTAATCTTAATTCTGTATTATATAATCCTAATTTTTCTGATACTTTTGATTTAATTAAGATATTCAAAAGAACATTAGATGTTGTTGAACAAACTGCAACTCCTACAGAAATAGATGAAGCTATAGATAAATTAGATGAAAAGAGTGGCATAGTAGTTAATGGTAAAGGAGAAGTTGATGTTAGAACTGCAATATTTGATGCCAAGAATAGTAGTGCAAAACAAACTGTTACTATTGGTGATAGAGAGATAGAATTTAATTTAATGGATATATTGATAAATGAATTAGGTACTGAAACTACAGATGGTGTTGTTATATCAAGAAGAGATGGATTCAATAAGTTTTATAGAGAAATACATGCAGAACTATATGATACTCCAGTTAAAGCTATAATAACTAATAATAGTAAAGGAGATTTTTCTACTCCATTTTTAGGTAAGATGGCTATTCATACAACTAATTCAGATGCATTAGAAGCTTGGATGAGAGAAAACAATATAGCTTTGCTTATGTCTTCTTCTGCTGTTAAAGTCAACTTAGATTTAAACAAGATAAATGATAATGGAGAGAAAGGTTCAATAGGGTATGCTAATAGTGACTTGTTAGGAATAGCACAAACATTTAATATACCATTAAACAATATTTATCGTCAAGGACAAAAGAAAGGTGTAAAAGATAATGCTAAAGGATTGGCTCAATCATTTACATCTAATTTAACTGTAGGAGAGAATGAGATATTCTTTGATAATGGTGGTATTAAACAATTCATTGATGAATTGCTCTCTTCTTTAGTTGAAAGTTTTGAAAAGGATATGGGCAATTTAGATGAAACTAAACTAATTAAAGAACTAATTAGACTATCTAGAGAGTCAACTAATCCACTGACTTCATCTCTTGCTAATATTGCTGTTCAATCTGTATTACTTGAAGGAGATATTAATTTAATAAATAAATTAAATGATATTAAAGATGTTGATAATGTTGTTAAACAAGATAACTATTTAGAAATAACCAAACTATTGAAAAAAAGGGGGATGGAAACATCTGGTATATTCTATTCACCAATGTTTTCTGATTTTGTATCTTCTTATATTAAAGAAAGTTTATCTAAAATATATACATTCAAAGCTCCAGCTTCTTGGGTTGTATTGTCTCCAGATTTAGGTTTCTTAGAAGAAACTAATATTCAAGGAATATTTGATCATATTCAAAAAGAAAAATTTCCATTAAGAAAGTCTATTGATAAATTAAATAATACTATCAAAGAATTAAATGATGAAAAAGAGAAGTTAGCTAGTTATTTAGATGGTAGTAAATCTGATAAATTCATTTTAGATGCTATAGATGATATAAATGAATCTATTAAGAAGAATGAAGGATGGTTAGAAAAAACTTCCAAAGTTGAAGATGTTGATAAAATGAATAAAGAAACTTGGAAAGAATTAGAAAAGATTATAGATGTTAAAAATGGTAGATTAAAAGAAGGTTATGGTTTAATATCTAAAGAATATTATGAGAAGTTTCCAATTCTAAAAAGAATGAATAAAGCGATAGTTACTGCTGTTCCTTCGGATGGTATATCAGCACAACAAGGTGTATATCTATTTCCTATTGAGACTGGAGATGAAAATATAATTAAATTGAATTCAGAACATACACAATCAAAAGTAGGAAAAGATTTTGATATTGATGTTATGAATATATTGTTTCCAGATGCAAGATATTTTTCTAATGATGCTTTTAATAAATATTTTGATTCTATAAATGGTTCTAATAAGAATTTAGATAAAGTATCAGCAAAGGTATATGGCAAAGTATTAGGTAAAAAGTTTAAGAATGAAGATGGTAGCATAGATCTAAAAGATTTATATTCTATGAAGACTAGATTAGAGTTTATGCAAAAGTTATTTGGAGAGAAGAAACAATCAAAAGAAGTTGAAGATTTATTGTTTGGAAGAAAAGTATTCTCTTTGATACATGATTCTTCTCCACTTCTTGATAAGTTTCAGAAATTGATTGGTATTGCAATCAATATGAGAAAAGTATTAACTATTAAAAGTGAATTAGGAATGCAATCTCAAATTGGTGGTGTAGATGTAGGAACTGGTGATATAACACTAGCATATCTTGCATTAATGGTTTACACTAATGATATGGTTGATATTCCTACTAATACTAATGGATTATTCTATTCTTTGACTCCAGCTAAACTATATGCAAAGATTTATGGTATCTCTAAAGAATCTGCTGAAATAGCTTATGCTGTTGATAATGCGTTATTTAGATATGCTTATCAAATATCTTCTCAAAGGAATGTAGATTCTTTTACTGATGATTATTCTTTAAGTGATACTATCAAATACATTAAAAATCAAAAGAAGATTAATACTGCAATTAGCAATAGTGATTTATCTACTCTTACTTCTTTTGTAATGAAAGAAGTAGCAGAAAGTTTAGATGAAAAACTAACTGCAGAACAAGAGAATTTGGTATATGAATATTTAGATAATGCTAGATTTTCTAATAGTGTTATGGATTCTGCTGCTCTTAAATCTGTCGAATTAATAGATACATCTATAATAAGAAACTTTGATGTTTCTCCTAAGCAAAATCAATCTTGGAATAGAGATATTATGTATGCATTCGCTAATAACTCAAAACATATTCCAATAGAAGTTAGAGAAATGATTGCTCTTATTAATGAAAAAACTAAGAAATTAGTTGATGAGAAGAGTCCTTATTTAGAAGGATATAATTTCCTTGCATCTGAATTAGTGAAGACTACAGACCAAGAGTATAATGCTAAAATAGATAGAGCTAAAGCAATAAACACAAAGGTTGAATTAGCTATGCTAACTAGTATAGATGATACATTGGATTGGGCTAGATGGGTAGTAGCAGCATATCTTAATCCAGTATCTATGACCAATAATCAATATGCCAATAATAAAGATGGTAAGATAAATGTAATCAAATTGAATATGAAAGCTAATAGATTTGGTATTCAACAAGCTCTTCCTGGATTAATGTTAAAAGCTATTAATAGAGAATTAGTACCAAATGAGAATGCTAAAGTAGGACAATCAGTTTCTGTTAGAATTGATGGTGTTACTATAAAATTTGAATTAACTAAATACAATAAGATTTCAATAACTTATGAAGGTAAAGCAGTAAAGCATTATTATAGAAATACATTGGAATTACAAGAATCTGCTAGAAAAGGTGATAGAATAGCTAATCTTTTATTGACTAAAGCTGATACAGTAGCATTAAAGAATGAATATGCTTTAAGTAATCTAATAGATTTTAAGAAATCAACTTCTGGTGAAGATAAGTTTGAATTAGCTTCTAATTATTTAAATAAATTGATTAAAGAACGTGCTATCGACAGAGATGGTGCTACTTTATTGTTCATATCTTTAGTTGGTGGTACTTCTGAAGGTAGTTCCTTTATGTTCAATTTAGACCATGAAAAAATAAATGAGAATGATTCTCCTACAAACAAAACTTTATTGAGATTAGCAGCGAATACAAGATATGGAAGAGACTTCTTACAAGCATTTGCATCTATTTCTACTGAATCATTTAATGATAGTGGAATAGGAACTTCTACAAGAGTATCTAGGTCAATACAAGAAAGTAATGATATAGAAGTATGGGAAGAAGATGGCAAAATAGATGAAGGTAATAAATATATTGCTGATAATATTACAGTAAATAATTATGAAGATTTAGGAAGTTTTCTTAGAGAAGATTATATATATAATATTATCAGAGATTCAAAAGTATTTATTGATGATGATAATCCTTTGTTTTCTGTATTTAATTTTAATACTGGTAATGAAGATGTTCTGACTGCTAATTCTGTATATAACAGCACAATATTTAGACCTATTAAATTTCCTAAAAATAGAGATAAAGTTAAATTGGAGAATTTGTATCTAACTAAGATGGAAGAAATCAATAAACTTCATAAGAGTATGGAAACAAACCAAATTGTTATCAATAGAAACATATCTCTTAGATTAGATGCTGTTATGGATCATCCTAGTGGACTTGTAGCTAAAGCAGTCAACTTTATTACAAAGAGAAGACAACAGAAAATAGAGAAAGAAACTTTTACAAAGAATGTAATAAGATTAGTGGAAGAGAATCCTTTGAATATTTCTGTTAAAACTACATATAAAAATGGAATGTACAGTTACACATTTGCTCTAACTAACAGCAAAAAAGAAAGAGTATCTGACATAAATGAATCTGAATTAGAAAATGTTATTGGTAATGAAATAAATAAACTTAAAAATCCTAAAGAGTACCATACAATGTTAGCTTCTATTGAATTTATGAAAATGAATGCATTAGAAGTCAGATATAAAACAAATTTATCTGGATTCATTGATAGGTATGTTAATTCTTATAGGAATTTCTCTCATAGTGAAATAGTAGAATCTATTGCTGAAAAGTATAGAAGAATAGTTTCTGCTAAACCATATAGTTATCCACATTATTATACGAAAGAAGCAATATTAGAAGTTCTTAAAAAGAATGTTGATTCTAAGTATAAAAAGAATACTGAAGAAGAGAAAGCTAATTTAGTTAAGAAATTATTTGATAAATTAACTAGAGTTGGTGAATATTATAATGGTAATGATGTATTTGATAAAGATAAATTGTATATCCAAGATTCATTTGTACCACATCAATTAGCATCAAATAAACTGTTTACTTCACTTAAAAGTGATTTAACTTCTTTATATTGGTTAGAATATGAAACAGAAGCTATAAATAGAGGACAAGATAAAATAATTGTCAATAGAATGAAACAGCATTTTGCTATGAATGCTGGTTATACTATGTTATCAAAAGAGAATAAATCTATTTCTAAAGTTAAGAAAGATGATATGATTAGCTTCTATACTTATGGTCAGAAATCAGATGAAAAAATAAACTTAATAGTAGAAAAGAAAACTGATAATGGAATTTTTGGTAAGATAGATAAAGAAGTATATCTCAATACTCTTAATATGAAAATCAAATATTATGATATGCTATTAGATAAAGGATATGATGTTATAGTAACTGAAGAATTATTATATTATTACAAAGAGTTATATGCTAAAGGAATAATAAACATTCCAAATCCACCAAAATCTGGAAAAGATTTATTATATGCAGTCTCGTCAGGATTAAAGATTGAAGTATCAGATGAACAATTATTAGGTAGTTATTTAACATCAAGAATATTTATAAAACAAAGAGATAGCAAAGGTAACTTTATAAATATTAAAGGTGTAGAATCAACTAAAAAGAATACTATATGGGATAAATTAGCTACAATATGGTTAACTGCTATGAGTGGTAGTATATTGGGTACAATAGTACCTGCAATAAGCAATTACATTGATGGTTATTGGTCATTGATGAATACTTTAGGTAAAACTACTATGTTGAAAGCATCATTATATGGTGGTAAGTTATCTGATGTTAATTTAGTTAAAGCTGCAAAGAATATTATAAATGAACCTACATCTCAAGGTGGATTCAAAGAATATATGGAATTAGCTGATACTCCTATCAATAGTGTGAATATAGAAGATAGAATGGAAGTTAAGAAGCTAATTAAAGCTCATGTTATTAGATATGCTCTTCAAGAAGGATTAGTATCTTTATCTTCATTAGAAAGTAAAGATAGAAGAGTGATGCAACAAATATTAGAGAATGGTGTACAGAGTGCTGATTTTGAAAAAGCATTAGCTATTCTAACTAAGATTACTGGTGTATTAACTAGTCCTTTTGCTAAAGCTGAACAAACTATAAGATTAAAAGCTGCATATTCATTTGCATTCAAAGCTATTGTATTGGATGGTAAAACTAATTCAAATCAAATTAGAACAGAGATAGAGAATGGTGTAGCATTGACTCAAGGTTTATATGGTCAATTATATCGTAGAACTCAAGAAAGACATTCTGCTGGTAAAGTTGCAATGCAATTCCATCAATATACAGCATTCCAAAAGATTGTGTTTAAGTCTGATAAAGAGTTAATGAAAGAATTGAATCAAACTTGGGCTAATATATGGAGAGTAGATGGTAAGAGTCCAATAGCAGCATTCTTTAAAGGTGGTACAGTCAATGGTGAAATTAATATGGCTAGAACTAGAGCAAGAAGATATGCTTATGATTATACTATAGGTGTTGGATTGATGACATTGTTTCCAGGAATGAGAGTAGGTAATCCTTTAATAAGAGTATCTATAATGGCATTAAGAATGTTATTAACAGCATTAGTTAATGGTAACGATCCAGAGCCTAAAGAAGTTAAATCTTTGTTATTTGCTTTTGTTTCTTTGTTTGCTGGTTTAGGAATTTCTCTTCCTACATTTATGGTTTATAATATTATAAATGATGAAGATAATATTGTAGATTTACATCCTAGAGCAACATCAATAATGATGAATATATGGGATATGATTGATAGAGATACAGCTAAAAATAATAGAAGTGAAATATTGCAATCTAATAAAGATTGGGCTAAAGTTGAGAAATCATTTATATTTGGGTTCAATCTATTTGCAGCCAACTATTTCACTTATGGAACAAAAGAACAAGAAGATTGGGCTAGAAGGAACATAGTATCTAAAATTACATATCAATTTGAAGATATGCCTAAGAATACTATTTCAACTGTAGGAGAATTTGTTCCTATATTGAATCTAATAAATGAAAAAAGAATTGAGAAATATAAAGGATATTAAAATATATGCATTGTTTAAAATGTAATGAAGAAGAAGTTCAAGAAGGTTTATGCAGAACACATTGGATAGAATCTAAAGAGATAGAGTTTACAGATAATACAGATTGGGATAATCTAGGTATGATTAAATGGTTAGCCTTTATGTTCCCTGTTCATTTTAGAAATAACTTCTCTAAAGAGCATATAGAAGTATATAAAACATTATTAGAATTATATGATCCAAGATATACGAATAAATTACATAGATTGAGAGAATTGATTGCTTTCCGTTCATTTGCTAAAAGTAAGATAATTTTTGGATTTATTCTGTATGTATTAGCACATAATAATGTTAAAGTTAAAATTAAATCTACAGATGGAATGATTTCAGAAGTAAAAATAGAAGAGAAAACTATTATTATCTTTTCTGAAACTGGTTCTATGGCAGAAGATTTTGTTGTTAATATTAGAGATGAAATATCTACAAATAAAATGTTCAAATACTTTTATCATTTTGTTGTACAGAATGCAAAAGATTCTGATACCGGTCAATGGACTAGAACAGCATTTAAGATAAATGGATTGTTTGTATTAGGATTAGGTGCTGGTATGCAAGCTAGAGGTAAAATAAAGGGTGCTTATAGACCAACATTAGTGTTCCACGATGATATTTATTCCGAGAATAACGTATTAACAGAAGATAGAAGATTAAAGATTAAGAATTGGTTTTATAATTCTGCTAATAACTCTGTTGATGATTTGTTGGGTAAAATATTCTTAGTAGGAACAATAGTTCATGACGATACTGTATTAGTAGAGTGTGAAAAGAGTAGCTCTTGGAAGACTCTTAAATTTTATCCTATGCCTATACATAAATTTAGAGAATTCATTAAACTATATCTAAAAGTCAATTTAGACAAATCTGAATGTATATTACCTTTTGAAGATGAAGAAGAATTTATAAAGATTAGAAAACAAATAGATTTCTTTAATAAATTAGAAGAAGATCCATCTTGGGAAATAACTTGGAAAGAAAGAGTTGGTTTATATTTATTAGCATCAAAATATAAAGAAGCAGTTGAAAATCAAGCAATAGCTGGATTCTATCAAGAATATTTCCATTTAACGATACCATCAGAATTAAGAAAGTTTAATGTAGAATATTTTCAAAAGATTCCTGGTGATTGGCAAATAAAGAATGAATTTGGTTATAATTGGTTTGTATGTGATAAGATGTTTGATCAACCACAAATGATTAATATAGAATTAGGTGTTGACTTAGCTTCCGGTAAAAAAGAAGGTGATAATGTAGTCATTGCCGTTATAGGTAAAACTTCTAATGGCAAGATATTCATATTAGATATTAAATCTGGTAAATTTGCAATGAGAGATAATATGGAGAATGATTCTCCTAATTATGATAGAGTTGATAGGATATTAGAAGATATAACAATGGTTAGAAAGATAGGATGGATAGATGAATTATTTAGATTATCTTTAGAATATAATCCAAGAGTTATCAAGATAGGTACTGGTGGAGGATTAGAACCTACAGTAGTTATTGAAACTAGAAGAGTATTTAATGCTAATGGTAATTATACAAATATTATTCCAAGAGTTCAGACTACAAGTGATGGCAATAAATTTGAAAGAATAGAAAATACATTATTACCATTATATGAGACTATGTCTGTATATCATAGAAAAGGGTTAGATTCTTTAGAATATGAATTAGAGTTTTTAAGAAAAGCTAAGAATGATGACCATCCAGATGCAGTTGAAGTAGCAGTACATAACATTCAAAGACCTTCTCATGTACCGTATACATTATTTACTACTACAAAAGAAACAGTTAAATTACCTACATTAGGTAAGTATGCAGTTAAAGCAGGAGGAACGTATGATTGGAGAACGAATATGATTGCATGTATGATTAGTTATTCATATCTTTATAATGTATTTTTTTAATTTATGAGGATGTTATGGATACAGTAGATATACCAGGTTATGAAGGTTATTATAAGATTACTCCAGATGGTTCAGTACATAGTGTTAGAAAAAATAGATGGTTAAAACCTGGTTTCCGTAACAGAATAAGTAGAAATGGCAAGAAAGGTAATACCGTAAAGCAAGTTCATCTAAGTGTAAAACCTGAAGGTATGAAATGTTATAACATAGGAAGATTAGTAGCTCTTTCTTTTATACCAAATCCCAATAATTATCCACAAATAAATCATATAGACGGAGACTCATCTAATAATACGATTGAGAATATTGAATGGTGTACTCAAAGCCAAAATATTAAACATGCTTATGACAATGAACTTATGACTCCAAATAGAGGTAGAAGAAAGAACTCAAAAAGAGAACAAAATATACATTTAACTAAAAATAACAAATATACAGTTGCTGTTACCCATAAATATAAAGTATATTCTCTTGGAACTTACGAAAATATTGGAGATGCAGTAAAAGCAAGAGATAATTTTATTAATAGTTTATAAAACTAACTCTTCCAACCATGAGTATAATTCACTTTCCAACTTTCACTTTTAGCAAAAGAAGAATATAATTCTTTTAATTCTTTTGATTTGCAATTAGGACAAATCTTGTCATCTTTTGGTAACAATAATGTAAACTTATTATCACATTTAATACATTTGAATTCTTTTAATGGCATTCTATTTCCTATTTTTATTGGTAATATAATGTTTTTTTTGTATTTTACCAAAAACAATAATGGAGTTAATATCAGATACTTTAAATTAAATGGTCAATATGAAGGTGATTGGGAAATCTTTGATTCTAGAGAAGAGTTTATAGAAAAGAAAGGTAATTTACCAACATTTATGTGGGAAAGAGAATCTTGGAAAAGATGTATGGAATTTGAAACTGGTATGTGGATAGAAGCTTCTGACGGTTATATTGTACCGAGTTTAAGGAAATTCTATTCAGAAAAGAAACCATTACAAATGATGATAAGAGTTCCTATGGGAACATTTTTCGTTTATGTTAAAAAGAATGGGACATTAGGATGGCAGAAGTTATATGCTCAATATGCTCAACAAGATCTATATTCTTTATCACATAAACAAGCTATTCATAGAGACCCACATATTAATAAGAAGAAGGTATTATTTGCTAGTCTAATAAATCAAGGTTTAACTCCACACGTTGCTCTTAGAGCTGCTGGTGCTATAACAAATGAAAATAATAAGACTTCAATTAATATACAATTAATGGATTGGTTAACAGATGAAAAGGTGATTCAAATGATAGTAAAAAATAATACATTCATTGATAAGATAAGAAATGATGAAGAATTCAGTGATGAAGTTATGATTAAATATGTTAAAGAATATATGAATAATGTTAGATTAGGATCTAAGAATCATTTAGATTCTATTCCTATTCTTTTAACATTATTAGGGAAGACTCCAGTTAATGTCATCAGCACAAACAATAAGTTTGAAGGTAATATATCTGAAGCATCATATAATGATATTAAACCACCTTTGTTAGAAGAATAACTTCGTTAGAAGAATAAATACAATATCCTTAAATTCTTCATTAGATGAGTTTTAAGACACTTTCTCTTTCTACCCATAAGTTTATATGGATTTTATATTAAAGTGTCTTAGAAGTGAAGATAGATGCCTTAAATGTGATTCTGTAATACATATATAGATAAGATATGTTAAAGAATAAAAAAAAAGAAGAGAAATCAATCTCTTCTTTTCACTAAGATAAGGTTAAATAAGCGTGGATGTTATATTTATAGATGCACTACCCACTTTTCCCAACTACGAAAATAATTAATCATTATCAAATTATCGAAATAATTTATATATCTTTCCAAGTTTTATTATTTAATACATCAGAAATAATACGTGGTGAGATAGAATAAGCTATTGCTAATTCTTTTTGTTTAATTTCCGGTATAAGTAGTTTTATATTTCTAATTTCATTAACAAAATCCCAGTTTAATTTTGTGGTTCTTCGGTTTTGACTATTTGTAGCAATAGTAACCCATCTACAATTATCTGGTGTATAATTTTTGTTGTTATCAATTCTATCAATTTGTAAACCTTTTTCCCATCCATTTGCTATACTCCAGTTCAAAAAAGTATTTATCGACATATTCCATTCTTCGCAAACCGAAATTCCACGTTCACCATAATATTTGTAGTTCTTACTATTTGAATTATTACATCTATCTTTCATCTTGATCCATGTATCATATAATGCATGTTGACGAAAGCCATGTTTTATACGATTACATCCACAACTGTTTGCTTTCCTAGTTTTGGCATCCGCTATTATAGTTTCAAATTCTTTTCCACAATGACATTTAAATCTTGCTTTTCTTACTATCTTGCCAGAATAGATATATGGTTCAATTTCACATAAAAAAGTTAAATTATTGATAATTTGATTTGGTTGGTATTCAATTTTTGCAGGCATGATAAACTCCGTATTTATTTGTTCCGTAATATTAAAGCAAGAAACGGATTCGGAATATCCGCTTATCGAGTTGCAATCTCTATCTTGCTTTGTAAATATACTAAATACATTAACTAATTTCAATTTTATGCTTTTAGCTTACCATCTTAAATTAAATCAAATGGAATAACTGGAGTTCTTTTGAACTCCCACCATTCTTTTCCTTCGGAGAATTCTCTTTCTCCCCAACTTCCATCCCTAAACCATATTATACCTGTAATATGATTAGTAGTATCATAATTATCATAATTATCATATTCAAAATCTAATTTCTCTAAGAAATCTTGGAATTGTTTTTCTGTATAATTAACTTTGAGTAATATAGTTTTCTTATTGATATAGTTACCATCTGTATAGTAACTAATATATGCACATTTGATTGTGCTTTTAATTCTTTTATCATTTACAAATAAAAGGAATTCTTCTTTTGCATTCATTTCTTTCTCCTTAAAATAAAAAGAGCCAATATTCTCATATTGACTCTCTATGTTAAATTGTAATTCTAATTGTTTCATTTGTTGGGATGTTATCTTTAGCAAAGTTATCTAAAGCTATGAATTCTTCAACTAACTTTATAATATTTTGTATCTCTGCCATTGCATTACTTTTTACTTTAGAAGATATTTCTTCTGGGTTGATTGTTAATACTGCAATTTTGTTATCTTCATAATATTTCTCTTCAGAATAATCTTTGTTTTCATCACTTCGAACCCAAATCTTTTCATTTCTAGAAACTAGAAATGCTAATAATTCATCATTAGGCTCTTTAAACCAAAATATAACAGTAGCATAAAACATTGGTATATATTGGTTACTGTTATCATATACCCATTTATAGGTATATTCTATTTTAGCATTCAATATCACATTAAACTTTTCTGCTGTTTCCTTTATCTTCTTTCCCATTTCATTTCTCCATTTTAAATCCAAAGTGTTCTAACTCTAATTCTGCTTCTTTAGCTAAAAGAGTTCTATAACTATTATTTGGATTAGATTGATTGAATGTTATTATTCTATTCTCTATAGAATTTAAATCTTTCTTTATTCTATTAAGATTGAATTTAATCTTATTAATTCTATTCTTATTTTTCATTTTTTTAACCTTTATGATTAGATTAAGTGAGGATAAAATAAAAAAGCTATATCGTAATTTTATTCACAATATAGCTTTCATTATTTATTATTTAGGAATCTTTTATTTCATTAGACTCAATAAACTATCTAATGTACTAGCATCAATAGCATTATCTACATCAACTCTTTCACTTATTTTCACTAAATTGATATAGCTTTTCATTTCACTACCATCTGCATTAAACTTTCCAGAATTATTCTTTCCACTAATAACTTGATAACCTTTTGCTGTTACATAATCACCAGTTCCAGTAAGATCCTTTGTCAATATTTCAATAGCATCTGTTAATTCATGCACATTACTGGCAAGTCTATATCTTGGTTGACTCAATTGCACAACCTCTCCAGTTTCTTTATTAACATATTCTGACTGAAATTTTAACTTTCTATTTCCTTTTTCTGCTTCTGTTATCATTGCTGATAAAATACTCTCAACTTTTGTTTTTAATTCTTGATTCATGACTATTTCTCCTATAGATATTATATAAAATTATTTAAGATGCTTGAATCCCAAACACCAAAAAAGGACATACCCAAACCAAAAGGAAAAGAAATACCTGAAAGAGGACAACACCAAAAGACAAGAGAAAAAGATAAGTCTGTGTTGTATTGTTTATAATGTCAACTAATTTTGATGTGTATGAATAGGTATATGTGTGTGTATGGATAGATGAGAAAGATGAGCTAAATGAGAATATTCGATGTAAAATATCAAATACAATGTATCAAATACTATATATAGGGAAGAGATAAAAGAGATGTTCTCAGAACCTTAAAGGAAGGGTAAAAAAGATTAGAATATGAGCTAAAAATAAATCTTTTTTTAGGGTAAAATTAAATTAACTGCACTCTAGGAGAAAGTTATTTTGTAAATACTGCTAATTATGGATAGTTATATCTTAACTTGACTATGTTTATAGTTATTCTTATATTACTGTATAAAAATTGAAATTAAATGTAAACAACTATAAAAGGAGTAAAGTTATGTTAGAATATGCAGGGAAGAAAGGAATGCTAATATATCCAGAGAATTTATTGAATATTATTGGAGCTAATTTAGATAGTAAGATTACAGCTTTAATGATAATCTTATTGAATTGCGATTCAGATGGTAAAGTTAAAACTAGTAAAATAAATAGAATTATAAGTGAAACTTTGAGTGTCGATATTGATTATGTATCTAGAATAATTATGACTTTGAATAAAGAAGGTTATTTAGAAAGATTAGGAAGAGGAAGTTACATAGTTAATCCTTATCTATTTTCTAATAGGAAAAAGAGTATGGAGAACAGATATAACTTTAATGAATTGTTTGAAGAATGATTAGATTGAATAGAGTCATATCTAGATGATTAGAGTGGATAGAGTTTGTACAATATATAACTGTAATAAATAAAAAAAGAGAATATTTCTATTCTCTTTAATATTATTCTATAGTACAATCACATCCCTTATTAGCATATTTCTTTGCCAATGTTAATGCAGTCCATTCTGATATACCTATCATTCTCATAATAAGCATACCTTTAAAGTATATTTTAATACTCATTTTAGTATTCCTTAGTTTGATTAAATGAATATGCTCCCAATTAAGGGAGCATTATAATTATTGCATTAGTTTAGCTAATTCATCTAAATCAGTATCACTAACAACAGAATCTGCATTAACTCTTTCGCTAATCTTTATTAGATTAATAAAAGACTTCATTTCAGACCCATCTTCATTAAATTTAGCTGAATTGTTTACTGCTTTAATTACTTGGTAATCACCAGCAGTAATGTATATATTAGTACCAGATAATGAATCTGTTAACATACTAATAGCATCAACCAATATAGCTTGTCTAGTAGCTAAGCCATATCTTGGTTGATTTAAGATTACTTCTTTGCCATTATCATCTATATAAGATAATTGTGGCTTTAATGATTTAATCTTTGTTGCTTCAGCTATCATCGCTACTAACAATGACTCAACTTTTTCTTTAAGTTCCATATCGAAACTCTCCTATAATAATAAATAATAATGTGTATGCCTTTCATACACTAAAAAAGAACATACCCAATTAGATATAAACTACATAATTAAAAGAGGACACCATAAAAGAAGAGGGGGGATAGGGAAGATGATGATGATGAGGATATGGAGAACTACTTCCTCATATTTTGACAATTTTTTTGAAACTATTCTATCTCCTTACATTTTGACAATTTTCTATAAACATTTGCCTTAAATCATAAAATTTTTTTATAAATTTTTTACAAATATTTAGGGATATACTTCGGTTTTGCCTTCGGGTTTCTTGTTTCTTTTTGGTGTCTTTGCTCTCCGGTATGGGTATGTTTTTTCTTGCTGTTTTAAATGAATAATAATTAATATGGAGATCTATGAGAGAAATTATTTTTAAGTATCGGAACAAAAAGGAGGGGAATGTTAAAGCAAATGAGGAAATGGTATTAAAGAAGTTCGGTTATATATTTAATGGTTCTTTGAAAGAGATATTATTAGTGTTATATGTTAATAGTAAAGGAGAGATATTTGAATATGAGACTATTGCTACTGGAGGGAGTGGTGAATTAAGTGTATATGTTAGTGATATATTTAGAGGAGCTATATTTAATGGTGCTGATGGTATTATATTGGTACATAATCATCCTGCAGGATATTTAGAATTTAGTGAAACTGATTTAAGATTTATGAAATTGTTAATAGAACAGTCTAGTTTATTAGGTATTACTATAATAGATTCTATGGTAATAGCAGATAATAAGATTATTAGTATAACAGATAGTGCTAAAAAGAAAAAGGAAGAGTAAAATGAGTGATTCTGGATATTATCCAATAGGAGCAGAGAATGATGAACATGCTCCATATAATAAAGAAGATAAAGTGGCAATAAAATGCCCACATTGTTCAAACGATGATTTAGAAACAATACAAATTAGATGTAGAGTTGAATTGAAAGGTAAATCAGTCAAATTATGGGTTATATTATATAGCTATTTAGATGTTATTGGAGAAGATGAACTTTATGATGCTGATGAACTGTATTGTTCTAAATGTAATAATTTCTTTTAAGGAGAATAGAATGGAAAACTTAACAGATAGAATTAGAATTAAGAAAGAGGAAATTGAAGCTAAACAAAAAGAACTTGATAGCTTCCAACCTGATAATATTGATTATGAAGACCAATTTGATGAAATGCTGAATTACTCTTATCCTAAATTATTTGGTATGCTACCTTCTCGTATTTTATATGATTGTGATCGTCAAAAATATTATAAGGATCTCAATAATTTTGTTTATTCAATGGATATTAGAGAACATAAAATGTATATACAACTTGAGAAAGAGTTGGATGATTTAGAAAACGAACTATTTCAATTAGAACTTGAAGGGTTAGGATAATATGGAAGATATAAAATGTCCTTATTGTGGGAATAGCAGATTATCAAATATGGAAGCTAAGTTATGGGTCAATTTAGGGACATATTCTGCTGATGTTGAAAATTATTTAGATGAAGAAGAAGAAATATTTTGTATGGAATGTGGTCAAATATTCAAATTAAGAGAAGGAAAACAAAATGAAAATTAAAAAGATTCATAACCTAAAAGCATATAAGAATATAGATAAGAACCAAATGCTATTAAAAAGATATAATTATATGCATAAACATGATGAAAATACTGTAGAGATAACTAATGGATTTATAATAGCAAGAATACCAGCTATTGATGTAGAAGATGAGTTCTATTCACCTAAGGTTAATCATATTGATGTTAGTGATAAAAATGTTATGATATATCCTAAAGTAGATGTAGAAGCTAAAGAAGTTATGTACCCAAAAACAGATATTGTATTTAAAGATGCTGAAAAAGAACAATTCTTTAGTGTTGGAATAAATGCTAAATATCTATATGAATTAGCTAATATTTTAGGAGACAATCAAGTTATCTTAACTTTCAATAATGCTGATAATCATATTATTGATGTTAAACCAAAAAGTAATAATGGAGCTTATGGATTATTAATGCAATTTAAAATACAAGATCCATTAAATAAATATAAAGAATTGTTAATGGAGAAAAAGGATGGAAAAGTTTAAAGTAACATTCTTAGAAGAAACATTAACACTAAAAAGCGTTATTATTAATGCTGATGATCCAAGAGTAGCTGCGAAAATAGTTAAAGATGGTGTCAGAGAACTGACAAGAGAAGAATTAGAAACAATGAAAAGTGAACATTTAGTTTATGTTGGTAGAATTATTAAAAGTATAGAAGGAGAATAAAATGAATAATGTAGTAGTAGAGAATTTAGTAAATTCTAAAATTTATGTAAGAAATAATATTAGTTATATGCAACCTAGTAGTATTATAAATCCATTCTTAGATATTCTAGGTTATGGTAAAGAATTTGGTGGTGAAGTATTTATTCAAACACAAAATGAAGTAGTTAATCAAAATATTGGTGGAGATGAGAATATTGCATATCCAAGATTCTTGGTTGAGTTAAGAAAAAGTGAAGTTCTATTTGGAGATGTTCAATATCAAAATACTTTTGGATTATTAGTTGCAATGGATCAACAAAATCCTTTAGTTAAAGTATATACCGGAATGAATGTAAGTGCATGTACTAATCTTTGTATATTCAATGCAGAGCATGTATTCCAACAGAATCTAATGGAATCTTTAGATAATACTTTTAATGCTGTTAAAATGTATGCCAATAATGAACAGCAAAAAATTGATGATTATAGAAAAACTCATGAAAGATTAGTTAATACTGTAATGAATCAAGAACAATTAAATGAGAGATTAGGCTATCTTCTAAGAATGGCTAATACTACTAAATTAGGTACTAGTCCAATAGTAGGTGCTGCTAAGTTATTAAGTGATAGAAAATCTGTTTATTTTACTGATAAAGAATCAACTCTTTATAACCTTTATAATGCTGTTACTCAAGGGATTACAGATAGTGCTGATTTGTTTTATAAGACAGATAAAACATTAGGATTGACTAGATTATTGCTAAATTAAAAGGAGAATAATGTGAAATATAGATTAAGAGTAACAAAAAGAAAGAGTGGCAAATATCTATATGAAGTTTTAGATAATGAAGATAATATCATAAGCAAAAGAGAAAGTGAACGTAAATATGTAGCTTGTACGATTGATGGTATAGAGTATTTTGGAAGACTTGATCTAATTGCTAAAAGTAAACATGCATTAAAAACACCAATAGCTTTTGTTAGAGTAGGAGAATGGAATGAAATTGAAGACTAAAAAACAAGTATTAGAAGAAAATCCTGATTATAAAGTTCTTATTAATGCTGTTATAAGTAGAGTAGGGTTAGATTCAATACAAAATATTATAAGTTATGGTATCGAAGGTGGATACAATGGATTTGTTTATTATTCTGATACGCATTAATTTGCTATGAGATACAGAAAATATATTGTTCCAATGTTAGAAGAAATGGCAGATTCTCTTGGAGAAGATGTAGTAGGAATGATTAAAGGGTTTGGAGTGTGTAGACATTCTAGAATGGATAAAAATGAATTAAGAAACCTTTATAAATATTTAGGTTATGCTAAATGCGAACAAGATTCTGTTACAAATGTAATGGCTTGGTTTGCAGCAGAAGAAGTATGTAGAATGTTTGAAAATTGGGATTAAAATAATTGGAAACAGATAAATTTTATGTTGGTTCATAAAATAAAATTGTTTAATTTAAGGAGATAAAATGAAAGATAATGAAGATATTCGTGAATTAAATTTTAAAATGGAAGAGTTAGTTCTTAATACTTATTCGGTAAAATTACCAAAAAGCAAATTAGAAATAGCAAAGAAAGCAATAAAAGAAGATCCAGAATCAGTATTTGCATTAGATGAAATAGAATTTGAAATTGAAACAACAGATTATATTGAGTCTTATTATAACACATTAAAAATAATAGAATAGGAGAAGATATGGCATTGCCAGTATTTGAAGAAGCTGGAAGTGGTAATCCAGAAAGAATATTTTTGTATTCTCATCCAAAAGTAGGGAAGACTACATTATTAAGTGGATTACCTAATAATTTAATTGTAGATACAGAAAATGGAAGTAATTCTATTCCTGGTATAAGATATAATTTAATTAAAGAATCTAAAAAGAAAAACAAAACACCACTCATTATGTTCAGAGCATTAGCAAAAGCAATAGCAGCTAAAAATGAAGAGATTAATGATTATGCTTATGATTATATATCTATTGATACTGTAACTGGTATGGAAGATTTAGCATTAGAATTAGCAACAGAAAACTTCAAGAAATCAGTCATTGGGAAACAATATAAAGGCAATAATGTTATTGCTGATATTCCTTCTGGTGGAGGGTATATGTGGTTTAGAGATGCATTTGAAGAATTATATAAACTATATGATGGATTAAGTCGTTATGGTTTGATATTAACTGGACATGTTAAGCTTACTAGTGTCCCAAGAGAAGGTATTGATGTTGCTGTTACTGATATTAATTTAACCGGAAAACTAAAAGATTTTATCACTAGAGAAGTTGATGCTATTGGTACATTAGAAAGAAATAAAGATAATCTTAAACAAGTTATGGTTAGCTTTATAACAGATACAAGAAGTTTAGCAATGGGAGCAAGACAAGCCCATATAGCTAATAAGAAATTCGTAATAAGTGAATTACAGGAAGATGGAACTTTCAAATTCTTTTGGGATAAGATATATCTTAAAAAATAAGTTCTATTTATAATTAAATAACAAAAAAAAGGAGAAACAAATGGCTCAATTAATGGATCCAAATGCAACATCATTTGAAAGTGATGGAATTTTTATTCAAGAAGCAAAAATAACAAATGTAACAAAAGGGAAAGAAGATCCACAATATCCAAAACAAATGAATTATGTATTGGAATTGGAATTTGAAAAGAAAGCAAAAGAAGGTAGTATAGCAGAAACATATAAAAAGAATATGTATTTAACTGGTAATTTGTTAAAGAATGGTAATATCCCATTAAATCTAACTAATTTTCTTTATGCTGTTGGAATAGCGAATACAGAGAATTTAGATAAATTAGTAGAAGATTTTAGTACATCTAATATTTCTAAAGAATTGAAAGAATTATTAATTGGTAAAAAGATTATGACTCTTCAATTTGTAAGTGGTACTTATACATCAGAAAAAGATGGAACAGAAAAACCTTCTTATAAATTCTGGAATATGCAATGTGAAGGATTTAAATATCCTAATCTATTTTCTACTGAAATAGATAATAAGATTATTAGAGAAGAATTCAAAAAGAAATGTGAAAGTAGTTACCCACCAAAATATACACCAGAAGTCTTAACTGCTAATACAGAAACAAAGCAAGAAGATACAACCGAAGAAGAAGATTTAATATAACAATCTTAAAGTCCTTAATTATTGATTTAGTTAAGGACTTTTTATTTAAGGAAATTATATGAAACAATTAGAAATCCAAGAAGCAATACAAGAAGCTGGGTATAATGTAGTAACTTGTGGTGATTGTGGGTGTGTATTCTTCCATGAAATTGGTGAAAAGATATTAGTTTGTCCTCATTGTGATGAAGAACAGGAATGTTCTGATGCTCCCGATTTATTTTACCCACAATGGAGTTCAGACATAAATAAATAGAGGAATAATATGAAAATGCAAGAATGCGATAAATGTGAATTTAAGTATTATCAAGCTAATAAATTAATTTGCAGAAAAAAATATAAACCAAGATTTTATTTACCTAAACATCCTTATGATGCTAACTTTGGATATAAATGTAAATGTGATGATTTTAAAGCGAAGGAATGATGATGGAACAATATATAGAAATTACAAACTTTTTAGATGTTAGAGGAAAGTTTTATCCTACAACTGCATTAAAGAAGTTCATAAAACCTAATATGGAGACTTATAGAAGTTATTTTATATATGATGAAGTTATAGTACAAAAGATAAAAGAAGGAAAAGAAATAGGTGGAAAAGGTACTACTGGAAAGTTTTATCTTAATCAAATAGTATTTGATATAGATAGAGGAGATAAAGATTTTATTACTTTATTAAATCAAGTTAAAGATGTTGTTAATATATTGATTAAAGAATATGATTTAGAGTCTCAATTTCAGATATGGTTTAGTGGAAGAGGATTTCATATTCATTTGCCTAATATATTTGATTTTCAACCTTCTAATAACCTTCCAGACATCGTTAGAGCTACTATAGGAGAGATATTTCCTATGGTTGATACTAAACCTATACATAAGAGAGGTCTTATTCGTGTAGGTGGTTCTATGAACGTTAAATCGAGTCTTTATAAAGTAGCAATAACAGAAGATGAGTTATGGGACTTAACAGAAGAGCAAGTTATAGATTGGAGTAGCAAAAATAGACAAATAGAACTAATCAAACCAAAAGATTATCCTATATATCCAGATTTAATAATCTATCCTAAAGAGAAAGAAACTATTGGAGTAGAACCATTAGCTTTGACTATGAAGATCAAACCTAACGATGATGTAACATGTATGCAACGAATATTAGAAAGAGGAGCAGTTGAAGGACATAGACATGATGATGTGCTGTTATTAACATCTTGGATTAGAAGAAAGAATCTTCCTATCCAAATAGCAATGAGTACAGTAGAATCTTTCGTGAAGGAAAAATCTTCTGAATGGACTAGATTAGTTTATGGTGGATATAAAAATGAATATTCTTATGGATGTGATAATCCTACATTAAAGAAATATTGTTCACCAAGTTGCATTCATTATCAGCATAAAAACTATTTACCTAAGATATTTGGGATGCAAAAGATGCAAGAATTGTATTCTGAATCATTAAGAAGTGGATGGAAAGAAAATGCTATAAATATGGCTAATTTCTTTGGTATAACAGATGAAAAAGGTATGTGGTTAAGACCTGGTCATGTTATTGGTATAGTTGCCGACACAGGAAATTCAAAAAGCGCTCTGATGCAAAACCTTTGTTTAGCTTATAGAGATTTTGGAAAGATATTCTATATAAATACAGAAATGCCAGATGATGAATTATGGGAAAGATTCTTGACTATTGATTTAATGATAAATAATGAAGAAGTTAGAGAAAGAACAATGAATGGAGAAGTATTAGGAGAAGGAATGAACCATATTCAATACTTAGCTATAATACCAAAATATGAAGATTTAAGAAAGAGTATAAGAACAATAGCACCAAAGATATTGATAATTGATGTTATTGATGATATTAATTTAAAAGGTGGGAGAGATATTCATAATCAAGAAGATATGTTTGCTGATATTAAACAATTATCAAAAGAGTTAAAGATGATTACATTTATGGTACATCACGTGACTAAATCGTCTGTAATGAATGATAATGGTTCTTCTAAGAATGTAACAAAACATAGTGGGAAAGGCAGTTCAGCTTTTGAACAGAAATGTGATTTAATGCTTGGTATAAATGGGGATCCAAAAACACCATTTAGAAAAGTAGAGCATTTAAAAGGAAGAAGTACAAAACCATTTGTTACAAATTATTATGTTGATCCAGATACATTCAAATATGTTATAATTAAAGATAGTCCACCATCAACAAACAATAAAGCTAAATTAGCTAGATAAAAGGAGAAAAATGAAAAATAAAACATTAACTGTAACAGAAAGAATAGGGAACAAAGAATTAAAGTTTGTTATTATGATAAATCCTTCAGATGATTTTCCTTGTGAAGTTTATGAAGCAGAAGCAATAGGTGATAAATTCAGTTTTAACTTTATTGAAGGCTTTTCTCATTTAACAGATGCATTCTCTTTTGCTGGTAAAATGAAAATGGATAATAAAAAGAATGGATAATATTGTTGCTGGTATTGATATAGGATTACATGGTAGTTGCTGTATATATCTTAATGGTAAATATTATGCTTATAAACCTATGGAGTATGTGCAGTTATTTAAACGTTTTGATGGAATACCAATTTCAGTATATATAGAACAAATACATGCATTTCCTGGAATGGCTAGTAAAACATTATGGTCAATGGCAGAAGAGTATGGGAGAGTTCTAGGTATAATGGAAACATTAGATATTCCTATTACTTTTGTAACTGCACAGAAATGGCAAAGGGATTTAGATTTGCCAAAAAAACAAGATTATACACAGAGAAAAGAAAATCTATTCTTAAAAGCAAAAGAACTATTTCCAAATGAACCAGTATTCAAATATAATGCAGATTCTTATCTTATTTGTAGATATGGAATAAAGGATATGGACAATGAAGCTGAAAAGACAAGAAGTTGAATATCTTCAAAGATTAGTTATGAAAGAAATTAATAGTGATAAAATTAAGAGAGGTGATAATGCTTCTCTTAATTATGCTATTGGATTAATAATATTAAATAAGTTGAAAGGAGAGAATAATGGAAAATAAAATTGGAAAATTATTAGATTGGATCAAAGAAGAAAAGAAAGATATTATTTCTTGTATTATTGAAAGAGCAATTATGTACAATAAAGATGCTTGTGGTCGTGATGCTTGGTTATTTGATAGTTCAATATTAGATGATAATTTTATAGATTGGGGAGAAGAAGATTTAGAGAATCACAATTGGGATTTAAGTAGATTAAAAACATTAGAAGAAATACAAATAAAATTATTAAGAACAATATTATTGGAGGATATGTGAACCTATTAAGAAATCAAAGCAAGAAAGATAGAATATTATCTTTGATAGAATACAATTATGGTGAAATAAGTGAAAATGAAGAAAAACAAATATTAGATTTAGATTCTTTGATTAAAGAAGATGTTCAAACTTATGGTTTAATGATAGTTGAAAAAGATTTTGAATCAAGAATGGATAATCTTAAACAGATTAAAAAAGAAATAGATAATCAAATAAAGTATTTGGAATCTGAAAAGAATAAGATTAAATATACATTAGCTAAATATTTAGAAGAGTTTGGTTCACAAGAAGTAGAAACTGCAAGTGGTACTAAATTATTAAAAGTAGGTTATACAGAAAGAAGAAGTATTAATATTGATTTAGTAGAACCTAAGTATGGAAAGTATATCGTTGAATTAGATGCTAGTATATTTAATGAAATAATTGATATTCTAAATTCTATGACAACAGATTATGATTTTGAAAGAAAAGTATTGTTAGCTGATTTGCCAGATGATCATAAAGCTATTAGCAAAGAGATGAATCCACAAATCAAATTAGTTAAAAAATAAGGAGTGAGATATGGTAATTGAATTGCCAGTAGTCTATGATGAAGTTGAAGAAAATACAAAAACATTATTTAGAATACCAGATAATAATTTAGTTAGGATTAATGAAAATGATGAATATCCACAAAAGACTAATTTGTTTATAGGTACAGAAGAGTTTATGTATTTAATAGACTTACCTTATGAATTAGTTAGAGAGTTGATAATACAAAGTGACAAATAAGCTCTATAAAGCTCTACAATCAATTATAATGTTAAACCTATCTAAATGTATATGTAATAGATATTATTTGATTGTAGAGCTTGTTAGACAGCTTAAATAGGAGGATATATGAAAGATAAAAGAATAAAAAGTTTTATTGGATATTTAATGGCTATTACCGGATTAGTAATAGCAATATTAACAAATTACACTCAAAGATTTAATAATCCAGATTTATCAGAAACAAGAATATTTTTAGAGAATTTCTTTTCTTATACTATTGGTATAGTGATGTTCATTGTAGGTATGTGGCTTACAAGAGATGAGAAAACAGACAAGAACAAAACACAATGTAAACATTTGCATACTGTAGAAATTAGAAGAAGTTATGAGGATAGATATATTAAATTAGTATGCCTGGATTGTGATAAAATAATTTATAAAGATATTTAGGAGTAATCAATGGCACTAAAAATAACAATAAATGTATTTGATGAAACAGTAAACAATTACACTAATGTTCCTATGGGAGCATATAGTGAAGAAACAAGAAAAGCTAATGTAAGAGCAAATAACAAAAGAAAAGAAGAAAATGAAGCTAAAAGATTTCACTATCCAACAGATGGTGATTTCTTTATTCCAAATAAATCATCTTCATATAGAAATGGTGCATTTTGGATGACACAAGATTTGAAACCTAATGGAATTTATCCATTAAATAATGAGATGTAATATAATCATAAGAATGAAAGGAGTACAAATGGATGGTAAGAAATTTGATAGTGCAAAAAGTTTTATAAATACAATGATGGATAATGAGGGTGTAATATTCTATGATAATTATGGCAGACAATGGAAATATGAAAATTATAAATTCTATTTTAAGGACATCCCCGAATATGCTATTATGAAAGAAGGATTAGAATGTTTACACTTATTTGGGACGTATATTAACTATGAAGGAGAATTAAAATGCAAGATTTAACTAAAATATTAAAAATAGGTGATATAGTGTTTATAGGATTTCTTCAAAAATGGGGTATAGTGGAAAGTATAAATTCAAATAGATTAGAATATCCTATAATGGTTAGAGTATCAGACTCAGAAATATATACATTTACAATAGAGGGGTATGTCCACCCAATGTCTAAAATTTGCCAACTATACCTAAAAGAACTAATTTATCCAATATTACATTTCCCAGAACCAAAACCAGAAATTGCAGTTGATACAAAAATGTTGGTTTGGGATTGGGACAAAAAAAGAAAAGACATTTTTCACACTTTAATGGAAAGGGAAGATGTTGCTGTTTTGAAAATGGTGGTACATCATTTATCAGTGAAGGTGCTACATATCCTTGGGAATTTTATGAAATATATGAGGAAAAATAATGACAACACAAGAAAAAGCATATAAACATTTCGGAAGAGAATACCAATTAGACAAATTAGAAGAAGAACTAACAGAACTTCTATTGGCAATAAAATATTATCGAATAAGAAAGATTAAATATAAAGAACTAATATCAGAATTTGCTGATATGTTAATAACAAAAGATTATTTATTTATGGTTTTAACTGAAGATTTAGGCTATGACTCAAAAGAAGTTGTTGAAGAAGAAATTAAATTTAAGTTAAACAGAACAGAAAAAATATTGGAAAGGAAATAAAATGGAAACTCAAGATTGCATTTATTTCATCAATGGTTATTGTGAAGATGATAATTATATTAAGAATCTTCCAAGTCATAGGACAATGGATGTTCAATGCAGTTGCAATGGAACTGACGCTTGTAGCAATTACACTACTTTTTTGGAAGAACCACCAACGGAAAAACAAATTGTTGAAGATATTTATAATTCGTTAAGAAATTTAAGATTTAAGGAGTTGGAATGAGTATAACAGAACAAACAGAGTATGAGATTAGAATAAAGAATTTTATTGCTAAAAGTGCAATGGAAGCCTTTAGAAGCAAAACAAAATTATCTGAATTGCCATTAAGATTAGAGCAAGGTAGCAGCACACACCATCCAGATAAAAAAGGTGGAATGACTACGCATAACATTGTTTTATGGTGCAAGTTTTTAGATAATGATTGGTTTAGACCTTTTGGGAATTTCAGCAAAACACAAATAATTGGAATGATAGAAATTTGCAGCAATGATAATCAAATTGTTTCGTTAATGCGATTATTATCTGCTAAGGAGTTAAAATGAGCATAACTGATAGAAAACAAATATCCTTTTTAAGTATGATAGCTGGATTTGCTCAATTAAGTTATTTTGGAGCTTTATCTGACGAGATAGTTAACATTGCAAGTAAAGGAATAGATACTTACGCTGAATTAACAGTAATGAGCAAAAATGATTTCAAAAGGATTAAAAAGTTCTTCCAATATGCTGAATCCGAAATAACAAAGTTGCATTACAATACAAGTAATATTATGATGCTAAGTATTGTTTTAGCTATCTGTTCGGACTTTTTAGATGTTGTTCAAAACAAAACAAAACAAAAGGTTTGGCAAGAATTAGAAACAACTTGCAGAACAAATTTAAGCAAGAATTACAGCAACTTTACTGATGAAATAGACAAAGCAGTTAGAGTTGTGGAATTATTAAATAATTGGAGTGAATGATGGAATTAGAAAAATTAGAAAAATTAGTGGCTATTAGAGATAAAGCCGAAGCAAAGAAGAATAAGATTGACAACTTATTACAAAAATATAAAAAGTTACAGCAGATAATTTTAGATATAAAGTATTTAATGGGAAACGCTGGTGAAATGATATTTACAGGCAGAACTGGAAGGCTATCCGAACCAGAGTTTTTACTAATGGTAAGAATAAATGATGTTGGTGGGTGTGTAGCAATACCAGAGTTAATGTTACAATTAGCAGATAAGCGATTGAAAGAACTTGAGGGTGAATTAAATGGTGAGTTACAAAGCAAATAATTGGAGTGAGTGAAATGGAGAGGAAAGAATTTTTTAAGGCTTTTATTCGAGTTGTAAAATCTATTGCTATTCACAGCGATTATTACGGATTTGACACAGTAGAAGTTATTAGAGAGCCGCTAATTGAAGCAAAAGATAAAAATGAGGTAAAACAGATATTATTAAAAAAATATCCTCAATTTTTCCAAAATGGGAAGGTTTATGAAAAAGAGACCAAAGACCAAGCACAATTTTTTTATGTTGTTATTTTCCCTTTATATCAACACGAAATCGAACTTATAAAAGAAGGCGAATGGAAATGTGATTATTGCGGACATGTCCACGAAAACAAATATTTATCAAGACCGTTAGCAAGTAGAAAGTTTGTTGGTAAAATATTTTGTGGTAGTGATTACAAAACTGGAAATAATATTGTTTCCGCACCTGACTGTTATGAACGATGGAAAAAAGAAGTTGCTTTTAAAGATGTTGATTTGCCTGATGATTTGAATTACATAAATGTTGATAGTTTAAATTATATATACAAAATAACTGAAAAATCTACAGATAAAAGCTATATTGGTAAAACGAGAAATGCACCATTTTTTAGGTGGTGGAATCATCTAACTCATTCCAGTAGTCCTTTTGGAATATATTTAAGACAAACAAAATTAAGTGATTGGACTTTTGAAGTATTAAAAGAGCTTCCAGCAGATATTGCAAATAGCGAAGTATTTAAAATTGAATCAGAATACATACAAAAGTTTGATAGTATTAATAATGGCTTTAATTCTTTGATCAGCTATAAAGCTGTTTATGAAATTGTAACTATTGATTAACCGATTAAATTTGAAGTGAATAAAAAATGGAAGAAATTAGAATAAAAATACCAATTGGTTTGACAGAAACCCAAGAATTTATAATGATAGCAAACCAATTGGGGAAACGTCTTTTGCCAGCAAATAATCAAAAACTATTAAATGGTTATGAGATAAAAGAGGCAGAGACAAAAATCACAATTATAAGAGAACACATTGAAAAGCCAATTGTATTATATGAATGTTTTTGTGGAATTCAATTTGGGAAAAGGGTTGGGAAAATATTATATGTTAATTATGGTGGGGTTAAGAAACAAAAAAGATATTGTTCCGAGAAATGTAGGCAAGATGTTATAGATATAGCTGGTAAAAGATGTTCTATTAAACCAAATAAATTGAAACCAGCAATATGTTATTAAAAATGTATAAAGTGTGGTTTTTAACCCGCAAGCGGTAATTGGATTATAAACTTAAATGAAAGGTAAAGCTATGAAAAAAGAAAAAACTCCCAAGCCGACAAGCGACAGCGAAGTCGGTGTTGAAAAACTTGTTAGGTTGCGCTGCGAAAATTGTGGGAAAGATTATGAGATACCAGCAATACCGCAAGAGTGGAGAGATAAAATCAGCCATTACAGAAATAAGTATAAATATTGCCCAGAGTGCTTACACAAGAAAATAGAAGAATCATTAAACCATTTACCAGAAATTATAAAAACATTAGCAGCGTCAACCTAACTACCCACTAAGCTGAATTAAAAGGAGAAATAAAATGAAAGACAATAAATTAAGAGAATTACTTAATGAGATTGGTATAATTAAAATAGATTGGTCTGCATTTAGTACACCAATTCAAAAAGGTAATTATTATGAATTAAAGGTTTTAGAAAGAAAAATAGACTTGATTTTAGAACACTTGAACTTAGATGTTCAGACTGGTATGACATTAAAAAAGAAAAGGAGTAAATAAATGAGTATCAAAAAACCAATAATAGTTAAAGTAGATTGGATAGATTCTGCCACCAACAATAGTTGGTTAAGCCGACAAGCAATAGATAATTTATTAGAGGATGGTTTAGCTGAATGCCAAACAGTTGGGTTTTTAGTTCATAAAACTAAAAAAATGGTTAGCATTGCACTTAGTAGAGCAACATCCGATAAATTTGTTCCTTATGCAGATGTTATGTCAATACCAAGAGTATCAATAACAAAAATAAAAGTGTTAAAATGAAACAAAGGAAAAGTGGATTAGCCTACAAAAAGCATATAGATATTGAACTAATAATAACTGATGCTCAAACAATGAAAATTAAAGATGTTGCTATTAAGCATAATTGTTCTATTCAGCATGTTTATTGGGTATTAAGAAAAGCTAATATTGATTTAAGAAAGCAGAATGTTGATGTTAAACATTTAGCACCAACAGAAGAAGAAATTGAAAGATTTTTAGCAGAAAGGAGATAAGTTTGAAGAATAGAAATTTAGATAATGTAGATGATTGGGGCACACCTAATAAATTTTATGATGAACTTAAAAAAGAATTTAATTTTGATTTTGATCCTTGCCCACTCCAGCATAATTTAGCATTATGGGATGGATTAGAAATTGAATGGACGGAACGTAACTTTATAAATCCACCATATTCAAGAATATTAAAAGAAAAGTTTATCAATAAAGCAGTAGAAGAAAGCAAAAAAGGTAAGCTATGTGTAATGCTATTGCCTGTTAGCAATAGTACTAAAATATTTCATGAAGTAATTATGCCAAATGCAAATGAGATTAGGTTTGTTAGGGGTAGATTAAAATTCAAAGGTTTTAATACTTTTGGTCAATTTGTTACCGACAAAGTTGGCATGCATGATAGTATGGTAGTTATTTTTGATGGTCGTATTTAAATTATATATTTGAAGGAGATAGATTTATGGAAATAATAGTAACAACAACAAATTGTAGTAGGGAAGAGCAAGCTGAATTGGCAGAATACTTAGAAGAAAACTGTTGGAGCTGGAAGTTTAAAGAGCCAAAAAAAAGAAGAAGAAAAAGATTTTAGTGTATTATCAAAAGAAATGAGTATTAAAGTAGTTGATACAATAGTAGAAAATAATGATGATTTAAATTATATTTATGAATCATTATTACAAAGTTGGGAAGAGTATTTTATTAATAAAATAAATAAGTTTATAAATACAAAAGGAGAATATAATGTATAATCCAAAATATTTTGATGTAAAAGAATTAGTTGACGAAGAAGTATATAATTTATTAGGTGAAAATGCTATTAGGTTATTCGATGAAGATTTGTTAATTGCTGTTGATACTTTAAGAGAAACATATGGGACTGCTATTATAATAAATAATTGGCATTTAGGAGGTAATTATTCACAAAGAGGATTCAGAAGTAAGAAATCAAAAGTAGGTTCAGAGAAATCACAACATAGATTTGGTAGAGCTTTTGATTTAACTATTGTAGGAGTTAGTGCAGATACTGCTAGACAACATATCTTATCTAATAAAGATAAATATTATGGTGTTAATAGAATGGAAGATAAAGTAAACTGGTTACATATTGATTCTAAACCAATAGAGCAATCAGAAAGAATACAATTATTTAATCCATAAGAGAACAAAATGGATATTAAAGAATTACCTATTAAATTTGAACAGGATTCTTATGTTTTTATGCTGATGATGAAAGGAGACTCTTCTTATATATATATTCTAAAGAATCTAAAGAATCTAAGTGTCCTATCTATGAGATATTTGAAAGAGTAGTAAACAATTCTATTGTAGAATATCCAAGAACAAAAGACTTTGGTAATTCTGCTTGGACTACAAAAGAATGGGTTAATGCTGTTGATATTTTATATAGAATAGAAAAAGAGATAAAAGAAAGATAAGGATATGCTTTATTTTTAGTTTTAAGGTATCTACAATTAATTATTATTTAAAAGACATATAAACTTATAGGTTAAGTATTAAAGTGTCTTAGAAACGATTATAAGGAGAATTATGGAAGATTTATTAATTGCTGGAATAGCATTAGTTTCTGTTGTTGTTATTGTAGCATTTATTACGGTAGTAGTAGCTGTAGCATTTGTGTTAAATGATAGCAAAGAAATACAGATTACAGATAAGGAGTTAGCAGAAAAAGGATATAATATTTTACATAAAGAAGAATTATAACTCCTCCTATAGATAAGAAAGAGATGATAGCTTAGGCTGTTGTCTCTTTTTTTATTTGGAAGTTATAGTTTTTGTATGATAATTGGGATAATAATTAAATAAGGAATCAATAATAAAATTTTATATTAAATGTTTAGAATATAGCTTATATTCACAATAAACAAAGCAAAAAGTCTTAAATTTTAGAATACCTATAGCTATATAGCTATATATGCCGGCATATATGATATACCATACATAAGTGTTCTAAATATTTTTCTATATAATTTATTTGTATTATTAAATACTATATAGTATATTTACATATACAAAATTACTATATGGAGAAATAATGGATAATTTAAGCATAATCAATACTTCTAGTGGAGAAATTATAGGAAGCTATACACCCAAATTTAGCATGTCGCATATGGAGTTTGTTTTATTTTTTGGTAAAAATTTAGCTATGCTTGGGAAAGCAAATCCTTCAAAGAAAGAAATTATTCTTGCTAGCATAATTTCAAAAATGGATGGCGATAATGTTGTTTATATTCTTAAAAATTTTAGAATGGAATTATCGAAAAAACTGGAGATAAATCCTTCTTATGTTGGTCGTGTAGTTGATGAATTAATAGAAAAACAAATTTTATATAAGATAGGGAGAGGAGTCTATATTGTTAATCCTTATATTTATGGGAAAGGTAATGTCAAAAATATTGCTAAATTGAGATGGGAATTTGAAGCTATATTTAAAAATGATACTGTCGAAATGACTCATTCTGTAAAACGAACATATAAAGAAAAAGTATAATGGCTAAACTTTTCAGATATATCAAACTAAAGAAGAAAAAGAAAGTATTCAGATATTGGGATTCTCAATCTCATCGAGGTAATTATAAAAGGTATTTGAAGAGTGAAGATTGGGAAGTGATAAGAAATAAAGTTCTTATAAGAGATAAAAGAAAGTGTTGTTTTTGTCTTTCTAATAAGAATTTAGAAGTACATCATGAAACTTATAAGAATGTGTTTTATGAAGATTTGGATGATTTAATAACATTATGCCATGATTGTCATAGAGCAATACATAAAAAGGAGAAATAGAATGGAAAAAAGCAAAGTAAAAATATGGATGATTTGGGACAGTAAGTTTAACAGATCAGTAGCAGAATCACATAAAGTTATAATGTTAAATCGAATGCTAAAGAATCTACAAGAAAATTCTACAGAAGAAAGATATGAATTAAAGGAGAGAAAGTGATACAATTTTGTGAAATAATCGTACATGCACCAGAACCATATAAAGGATTCTGTTTTCTTGACACTATTAGTGATGAGATTTGCCACTTTAATGATGAATGGATATTTGAGAATTTAGGGGATTTCCTTTTGTGGGCTAAGGATAAGCATACATGACTAGATGGTTTAGAGAGATACACTAGTAAAATTACTGAAGAATTTAGATAGAGAAGATAATATTAAAATTTAACCTAAAAGGAAAGATATGAAACCAATTAAAAGTAATAGAACAGCAATAGCAGATTCAATGAATAATCTTGTGCTATTGCATACTAAACTAATTGATGCAACTAATTTATTGGAAGCATTAAAGTATTATAAAGCAGATGATGAAGTTATTAAGTTTGTTGCTGGTAATGTAGCAAGTTTATGGAGTACATTTAAATCTGTAACTGGTTCTAAAGATTTAGAAGATGAAATTAAAGAAGAAGTTAAAGATAAGGTAGAGTTGTAATGACAGATAAAGTATTAGAAGTATTAGAGATATATGAGAAAATGAAAAGGATTAAGTCTCTTATGGATGAGTTATATGATAGAAGGGCTAATGAAGAATTAAGAGAATATTATGCAGATATGTATGCAGAATTAGATAAAAGATTTAATACTCTTATAAAATAATTTGCATTATATTATATTTAAATATATGTTTGCGATAACATAGGAGAATTAATATGCCAGTAATTTATAAAGAGATACCAGAAGAGTTGATAGCTAAACGTACTACATGGGGTAGTAATAGAGATAATTGGCTAAATAAAGTAACTTTAGAAGAAGAATATTATTATAATGATGTTGACAATACAGGAACTAACTTTACCCAAAAACAACTTGACGTTATCATGACAGAGGGGTCTGGTGTTCCTGTCAGCATCAATCACATATATCCAGCAGTTAATCAAAAATTAGCAATTCTAACACAAACCAAACCAACATTCAAAGTAGTAGCATTAGATGGAAGATCTAAACAGTATGCAAACATATTAGATAAAGCTGTTAAGAGTATTATGTATCGTTCTGAAGCTGTTGGAGAAGAAGAAGAAACTATTAAGAATATGATGGTTCTTGGGATGGGAATAAGTTCTATTTCAGAAACAGATTATCATCAGTTTGGTACATTCGGTATTCAATATGAGAACATTCATCCTTCAATGGTAATCTTAGATTCTAATTCTAAGAAGAGAAGTTTGAATGATATGGAAGGGTATTTCATAGAAAAAGAAATAACTCTTTCAGAAGCAGAAGTTAGATATGGCGATATAATAGCTAAATTAAATGAGAAGAGAGCATTAGAAGGAGATAATCCATTAGAGATTAAAGACTTTATATCTTCCACATATTTTGGTGCTGTTGGTCAAGGGAAGATTGAAGAAACAGATTTATATTCTAAAATAGTAGTTTCTGAATATTATGATAAAGTATTTTCTACAATGTATTTTGTTGAAGATATTGAAACTGGAAATATTTTAAGATTATTTAAAGAGAATTTAGAGGAAGACCAAGACTTTATTTTAGAAGGAGCAAAGGACAAAGAGAACAATAGATTCATAAGAAGAACTATTATGTTAGGGAATTATATTGTTGCTGTTGAAATAAAACCAATTAAGGATTTCCAAATTAAAGTTAAATTCTTTGAATGGGGAGGAAGACCTTATCGTTCTTATGGTATGGTACACTTCACTAAGTCTATGCAAGAAACATTTGATAAAGCTATCCAGACTATGATTGTTAATGGAATGCTAACAAATAATGCAGGTTATATTGGTCCTAAAGGCTCTATAGCTCCACAGGATGTTCCTAAATGGGAAATGCAAGGTAATAGACCAGGAATATTCAAAGAATATACATTACAGTTAGATGGTAGTGGTCATGTAGTTAAACCGGAAAGAGAGCAAATACAGCAACTTTCTAATTTCTATCCTACAATATTACAGATGATGGAGATGGGTATTCAAAAATCAACCGGTATAAATGCAGTTGTTACTGGTGATGCTTCAGAAGCTAATGTGGATGTATTCAGTTCTTTGCAGCAATATCAGAATTCAGCTATGCAAAGAATTCAATTAGCTATGTCACATATCAATTTAGCTAATCAGCAATTAGGTAATGTTATGATTGATATGTTAATAAATAATTTAGATATAGGACAAAATTATATCTTCTTTGATGAAAAAGATGTTGTTAATGAATTACAAATATTAAAAGAATCAGCATCAGATTTCAAATTAGGAAGATATGGAGTTCTATCAATAGCATCAGAAGCTATGCCTACACAAAGAATGGCTATGAGTACAGAATTAATGAAAATATCTCAAACTACAGCAGATCCAAATGAAAGAAATATATATGTTCAGAAAGCATTTGAATTAGCAGATATGAGAGGATTTGATGATGTGCAAGAAAAAGTAGATGGTGTTAAGAAGTTGCAATCTCAATTGAATCAAATGCAAGAACAATTAGACAGAGATGCAGAGTTAATGAAATTATACGAGAATAGAGCAATTAATGCAGAGTATAATGCTAAGTTAGCAGCTAAGCTTGCATGCATAGAATCTAGTATAGATCAAGCAGAAATAGAAACAAAGAAGGATATTGTTATAGAAAAATTGCAAGAACAGATAAAAGAACTTAAAAATCCCAAGAAAGTTCTTGACAAATAAAAAAATATAAACTAAATTAAAGGTATCAAAATGGAAGATGAAGAATTTTCTACCGAAACTAATGTATCAACTCCACAATCAAGAGAAGATTTTATGTCTGCTTTTGATGTTGTAGAAGGTACAAACCAACCAGTAGAGAGTCCAATCCAAGAGCAAGAAGAAAAATCTCTATACGAAGTAGATGAGAGATTTAAAGACTTGCCATATGGAGAAGCTGCTCTTAGGACTTTGAAATCAAAACACGATAAGTTGTTTTCTCTTAATGAGAAACTAGCCAAAGAACAGGAAGAAAACTCCAAAGCTATGATGTTCTTGAACGACTTGTTAGAAGATGATGCTACATTAGAAGCATTTTTGAATGAAAGAAAACCGGAACTAATTCAAAAGAAAGACTTCTCTCAAACATTACAAGAAAAATTAAACAATGAATTTCCAGAGTTTTTGGATTACAAACCATCTAGAGTAGATGCAGATAATAATCCTGGTGGAAAAGAATGGTTGTACTTTAAAAGATTGGATGAGCTTTATAGTGAACTTAAGACTGGTGGGAATAAACACGTTTCTACTGTAAAAGAGTTGAAAGAGCAAAGACTTAAAGCTAAAGCAGAACAAGATGCATTAATTGAAAGAGAAATGTTGACTGCACAAAAAGAAATGGGATATTCTGATGAAGATGTCAAATCTTTTTATAAATGGTCACAAAATCTTAAATTGGTAGATATGATGAAGATGCATCGATTCGCTGCTAAGACTAATAGGATTCCTAATGTTGGGAACATTCCTGGAAGTCCAATTCAACAAAGTGCAAGAAGTCAATTCCTTAAAACTCTGTAACAACAACAGAAAATTAAAGGAGAAACACAATGTCAGATTTATATAACACAACACCTGGAAGTTATGGTGGTTTCACATCACCTGTACCTGGTGGTAGCTCTAGTGCTGGATTCTATCAGCAATCAATGAATTTACCTTATCATCAAGGTCGTTCTATTTTAGCAACAATTCCTGAATATCAAAGAAATCCACTATTATTGGAAAAAGATATTATGTTCAAAGTCTCAGAAGGTCGTCAAAACTTCATGAAAATTATCATGGAAGCTTCTGAATTAAGTGGGGGTAAAATTGTAAATGATGTACGTTATCGTTTACCTATTGAAATTGATCCATTACAAAGATTGTATATTGCTGCTGGTGCTTATACAGGTACAAGTAGTTTAACAAATCTTAAAATTAAAAGTAATACCACTAAAATATCTACAGCTATGCCTGGTGGTAATCCAAAACAAGTTGGTGATATTGCTCGTTTAGAAAAAGACCAATTTGTAATGTTAATGTTCTCTTGGGTTGATCCACGTAGAGGAAACAAACCAGTTGTAGCAACTAATGCAACTCCTTCTGCTCCAGTACCAGAAATTTGTAAGGTACTTGCAGTTGACTATACTAATGGTACTGTTAAATTATCTCGTAACTGGGCTGGTGAACAAAGAACAACTACTCCAACTGCACCAGATAGTTTTACTGTAACAACAACAGCAACTACTACAGCTAATCAAATTCAAGACAAATATGCTTTCTTGATTCCTATGGCTAAATCTATGAAAGAAGATGAGATTGATGCTAAGATTAGAAATTATAGTGGTTCTTGGACTCATGGTGTATTACAACGTCATTTATTAGCTTGGGGAACACAAAAGTTTGCAGAAGTTATTGCTTCAAACTTAGGTATTCAATCTCCACTTGCTAAGAGCAAAACACAAGCATTAAAAGATTATTATGATCATTGGGAATGGATGGCATTATTCGGTGAAAAGTCAGAAGAATTTGATTCTGAAACTGGGTATTGGAGTGGTACAACAGATGGTATTTTAGCTAATATTCCTTTATCACATCATATTACAATTAAAGATATTGATTGGTCAACAGCAACATTTGATGGTACTACATCTAAAATGGGTAGCTTCCATCCAATCGTATTCAATAAATTGTTGCAAGGAAAAGCATATCATGGTTCAGGACAAAAAGCATTAGTTTGTGGAGCTGACTTCTATACATCATTCACAACAATGTTAAATTCAATGACACAAGCTATTCCTTCAATCATTTCTGATTGGAAAGTAGAAGGTAAATCTTTCTCTACTGGTGATGGTCTAACTATCCAAGTTATTCCTTCTGATAAAATGTCTCTTAATGGTTTATCACGTTCTGCTGTATTGTATGATAAATCTGCATTCTTGTCAATTGGTTTGAAAGGTTATCCTGGTGCTGATATTGTTGACCAAATCTCTAACGAAAATCCATTAAAGACTAATGGTTTTATTCATGGAGTTAAAGGTTTCATCGATCTAAATCCAGATGCTCATTGGATGTTTACTTTATTGTCAAGATATGATGCTGGTGGTGTTGATAACACAACAGCTTATGATGCTCTTGACCCTTATGGTGAATATTTAGGATAAATAAATAATTTATAAGAGAGAGAATAAAGCTCTCTCTTTATTTTTAACAAAATTTTAGGAGAAATAAAATGGCTGATTTAATAGGCAAAGTAAAAAGATATATGAGTGAAGTGAATACTTCAGTAGAAGATTCAATTCTCTCTTATCAAGAAGGTTTAGCAGCAAGTAAAATAAATACTGCATATACCTTTATTCCTTGTGCAATCGAAGATCCAACAAATGTTGTTGTAACTCCAGTTGTATTAGGAACAGTTTCTGCAAATGCAGTTGCATTTCCACAAGTAGCAGAAGTAACATCTTTGACAGCTCTAAGTGCAGTTGCTGATTTAGATGCTCATGCAGCTTCTGTAGCTTATAATGTTGGCACAGTAGTTAAAGCTACTCCAACTGGTGGTTCATTAGGTGCTTATGTATGCTCAACAGCACATACAAGTACAGCAGGACCAGATTTCGATACTGATATTGCTAATTGGAATTTACTTCCACATACAGCATTCTTGAAGATTGTTCATACTGCTGCTGGTTCAGCAAAAGTAGCTAATTTCCGATACAAAATCGAAGGTTATAAAGATTAATTTATTTAGGGGAGATTATTCTCCCTTAAATTTTATAGGAGATATAATAAAATGATTGCAGTTAAAGATTTAGATATATCTTTATCATTAAAACTTGGGGATCCAGTTAGTGGGAATGATGATGGTGAACAATTCAAACAAGAAGGTAGATTAGGTTATCTAATTAGAGGATATGCAAGATTAGTTAGAATGCTTTATAAACTTATGCGAAACAATGCCCCACTATTTGCAAAACAAAAAAAATATCATACTCAAATAATTACATCAAGTGTATTTGATTTAATTATAGATGATGCTATCGTAGTTATAGATACTGTAGATGAGTTATTTGTTAAAGTAGAAAAGAAAGGTTCACTTGTTTATAAAGGTTTAGCTACATATATACAACCAGATGGATATATAGCAGTCAGAGAAGGAATCAATGACCATTACATACCTACAATTAATGGCAATGATAGTTCTATCTTTTATACAAAATTAGATAATAAGATTTATTTATTACCAGTATTAAATAATGTTGAAACTGAAAATCATTATACAGAAATATCTACTGTATTTAAATCTGATGCAGAAAATTTTACAATTAATGATAGTCTTGCTATTCCAAATGAATATGTAGATTTGCTTATTTCTTTAGCAGCATCTGAAGGTATGCAAGATATTGCAAGAACTGATAAGGTCAATCTTTATGCTGGTGATGTAGCTAACCAAATGAGTATTCTCAAGAATTATTCTGATACAATAGAAGCAAAAAGAGGAAGTGACTTAAATGGATAAGAGAATAATATCTGAAGTTGCTTTAAGATGTAATGACACTAAATTTACTGATTTTCAAAGTAGTGTTTATGAAAGAGCTTTATTAAGAGCTTCAAGGTCTGTAGCTAAAAGATACCATCTAATTCAAAGAGAGTCTAATTTTAATATTGATATTCCTATAGGAGAAAATGGAGACGAAGATTCTGTAGTAGAAGAAAAGTCTTTAATTGATGTTGTTATTAGCTTGCCATCTTTTACATCGGAGTATAAAGTTATTATAAATAATTTAGAATATACTAAAGTAAAAGATATTACAGACGATTATCAATATACTCTTTATCGAGATCAGAACAGAATTTATTTTAATTATCAACCAAGAACTAAAAGTGATAGTGTTCATATTAGATATACATCAGATATAAATGAAGAAGATTATGATATTGAAGAATTAGAACCTATTATTCCTTCACAATATGAAGAAGAATTAATAAAACTAACGTTAGTTGAAATAGCTAAGTTAGGTATAGTTAAATTTAATGAATCTTCTGAAGGTGGTAAATATACAAATGTTCTTAAATTGTATTCTATTGATGAAAGAATATTAGAAAAAGATTTAATTAAAGATACAACTTGGGCTGTTATAAGACCAAGATGGAGTGTATAATGGAAGCATCATTAATAAATAATCTATTATCTAAACATCCATATTATTCTAAGTTATCTGATTCTGATAGACTAATAGTATTGAATTTAGCTCTATCTAATTATTGGAATGCCTTAGATGAAGTTATATACCCTTCTGTATTAACTGCTGGTAAAGTAGGTACAAGTGGTGCTATTATAGAATACCCTTCTATTTATAGAATGCCACAAAGATTTTCAGCATCTTTAAGTTTATCTACATATTCCAATATATTGAATCAATTAAGCTCTAATGAATATGTAGGTCAATTAGATGATGATAGTAAGAAGATTGTTTTTTCTATTGCTGTTCAAAAGTTAGCTCAAAAGATTCCAAGTTATTATTCTGTTGAAAATCATACTGGTGATATTGAATATGATACCGAGAAGTTGATTTCTCCTTTAGAAGTATTATGGTTTAAGTTGCCAATGATTAACCATTATGCACCAAGTATTTCTTTATCTTCAACTATTGTGTATGCTTTTAGTAAATTTGTTGATACTATTGCTAACATCACATCTTCAATTGCTTATGTAATAACTGAAAATTTAGCGTATAATGCGGAAGGAAGCCTACAATCTTCTATCCTATACAATATGCCTATCTTCACTACAAATAGCTCTTACGCAGCTCCTAATAGCGAAATAAGGTACTTGGTGAGAACATCAGCAGATGAACCAACGGAAATTATAGAAACTTCTATAGCATTAGCAAAAACAACAATAATTTATAGTTTATAGTTATAAAAATTAAAGGAGTCAGAAATGAACCATGCACCAACAATTAAAGTATCACATGAGATTCTAAAGAAAAATAAGGAAATTATTTCTGAATCTTCTGGATATAAAGCAGAAATAGAATTAAAAATATCAGATAAAGATGGGAAAATAAAGCAAACAATTACAACTCCATTTAGAAGTTACGTTAGTAATTTCCCTAAGATTTTACAATATAGTTTATTGGGAGTAGCTTCTCAACCTATGAATACTGCGAATACATTATTCACAGCTTCTCTTGCCCATACTTTTGTAGTAACCGAAAAAGATTTAACTGGACTTGCATCTACTCCTTCAAAAAGAGGTATTTGGATAGGTGATATAAATGATACTTCTGGAGTTGGAAATTCTCAAACATCTGGAATACAAGATGAATTAAGTTTTAGTGATTTTAATCTTAGAAGACCTTATGAGCAAGGAGACTTGTCTGCAACAAAGGAAATAGATTTTGAAGCTACAACTGTTAATATGTATTCAACTAATTCCGATATTCTAGAAGTAAAAAGAAGATTCACTAATGTTGGTCCAGGAAGCATCTATATTGATGAAGTTGGTTTAGTTGGCTCTGCACCTAGCTCTTCTACTGCGACTACTGCTGGAGCTTTTGTAACGAATACAGTATATCGAATAGCAAGTGCTGGCACTACCAATTTCACACTTATTGGTGCTACTGATAGCTTACCAGGCACTATTTTTATGGCTACTGGCGCTGGAACTGGAACTGGAACTGCAATTCCATTTGATTCTGTTATGATTGCGAGAGATGGAGTTTATGATAGTTCTGGTAACGGAGTAGAAGTACCTGAATCCAATATTATCGATTTAACTTATAGATTTGAAATAACTAACTCTTCTGGATTTACTAGAAACTTCCTTAGGTATCTTGCTGGTGAAATGAGTGGTTCTGCTCCTAGTGTATATTTAAAAGATACTCTTGGTACATCATATAGCTACAATTATAGCTTATTAGCAGCGAACAAAAGTCTCATGGCATCTGCAACAGATGTTAATTATGGATTGCTTATTAGTGGTAGTATTACTTCTACTCCAAGTTCTGTACCAACAATCAAAACATTGGACTACACTATTGAAAATCAAATTCTAGAAGCTTCTATGGAGCATAGTGCTGTTTCTACAATAGATTTGACTACTGAAGATGGAGCATCTACTTTTGGTGTTTATAGAGATTTTGAAAATGTTCTTACCACAAATGTTTATGTTAATGCAGTTAATTTAGTAGCACAAATAAACGATACTGTATCAACAACAAAGAATTTCTTAATAGGAAAATCTTCTGTTTCTGGAGTTGGTACTGATTATATAACTGTTGCTCCTGGTGAAATATTAAGACTAAGATTTTATCTTTCATTTCCATTAGGTGATTTAAACCCATTAGCAGCAGAATAAGGAGAATAAAATGTTAGGAACAATAGTAACTCATTTACCGATATTTGCTCAAGGAGATAATGGATATATCGTTGTTGTTGATATGGATGATCTATTTGTCGATAAAGTGAATTCAGTTGAGTTTATGAGAACAACAGATCCAACATTAACTAAAGTTGTTGAAGGTACTACAATAACATTATTAAATGATATGCTTAATACAACTGATGCAGTTGATGTAGCTTGGGCTTATAGTTCAAGTTTATTATATCTATTTTTTACTAATTATTATCCTTATATTGACGAAACAATGTTTATTGCATTTGGAACAAGAACTGGTGTTCCTATAAATAGCTTTGATGATAAAATAGATATTCCAGAAAAACATTTAGAATTATTCATAAAATATGCTATTAAAGAATCTGCTCAATTATTAGGAAGACAAGTTCCACCTTCTATTGAAGTTGATATTAGAGAATTGGAGAGTAAGCTAAATGGATAAAATATTAAAGAAGTTTCGTTCATTTGTCAAGAATTATATAATTGCTTTAATATATGATTCTACATTTAAAACTTTTGATAAAGAAACAACTACATTTGATGGTAAATAAAAGGAAATTGAAATGGAAAATAAAACAATAACACAACCAGAAGCTAATAGCATAATGCTAGGTAGGGAAGACTTTGATGAAATCACTGGTGTTGGTACTCCTTCTGCTGGTAGAGTTTATAACGTTTTAGTAAGTGATGTTGATGCTGTATATTCTGCTACATCTGTTAGTGGAGATAATTTATCAGCAAGAACAAGGACTGCTAACAGTATAAGATTAGGAAGGTTTACAGAAGTTAATGTTACTTCTGGAGTAGTATTAGCATATTATGGTGAATCATAATGTGGGGATTCGGATTTGAGTTTCCTAAGCATTATGGAGTAGTTTCTGCTATGGGTGGTAATACACTTAATTGGCATGATTGGGCTTGTCCAGTATGGGAAGATGTGGAAATATTGTGGGAAGATGCTTCAATGACATCTTGTGATGTATTTGCTAATAACACAAATGTTTATGAAGATGTTACAACTAATTGGGAATTAACTTAGGAGAATAAAATGAGTACACCTTTAACAGGTCAAAGAATTGATCAAAGCTATGGAGACATAGTACAAGTTTCAAATGCTGGTTATGGTATAGATGCTACATCTAGAAAAGTATCTAGTGGTTTAGGGACAGATTCAGCATTAGCATTAGGAACAAATATTGTTACAATACAACCCAGTACAACAAATGGTTCAGTATTAGAAGTTAAGAATTTAGCTGGTTCTGTATTATTCACAATCAATACATCTACAAATACAATAACTGCTAATAGTGGAGTTAAATTTGTTGGGGATGGTAGTTTATTAACTTCTGTACCAAGTGTTGGAAGTGGTGGTACTACATCAGAAGTAGCATTAACTTTACAGGCAGACTCAAATAATGGCGGTACTGCTGGTGAAGATATTATAATGAAAATTGGCACAAAAGTAGTTGGCAGAATACCAAACACTTATGCAGCATCATTACCAAGTGGAGTTGAAGGTAATTACTTCTTAAAAACAGTGTCAGATAACTTTGCTCCTCCAGTCGGTGGTGCAATACTTAATGGTAGCACACAGTATTATTCACATGTAGATAATACCAATTTGAATTTTGGTACTGGTGATTTTAGTTTGGGGGTGTATTTTAATGTGTATTCTACGTCTTCTGGATTTGGTATGATAGGTTCGTTAACTGATGGAGTTAGTTTTTATGATTTAAGACTAACATCATTAGGTATTCTATCACTTGATATATATAATTCTGGTACAAAATATACAATTAGTTGTGCATCGGCAATAGAAGCAAATAAGAATTATCATTTAGTAATAACAAGAGGTACTTCACCTAAATTATATCTAAATGGTGCAGAAATGGCTACTACATTAAATGAGATTAGTGGTAAAATCTTTACCTTTACGGGTGTTAAGCTATTTGGTGATTCCCCTCACTATGCTTCGTTTAATGGTAAATTCTATTTCTCAAACTTCTACAACTACGCTCTAACACAAGCAGAAGTAACTGAAAGATGGAACAACGGACAACCACACTTGTATGTAGAGCCTTATGCTACGAGAGATGCGAGCAATACTGTTCTTACAAGTGGTACTTTGGTAATTGGTAAAAGATACATCCTAAAAACCTTTGTTTCTGGTGATGACTTTACAAATGTTGCAACTGTTTTAAGTGGTACAATAAATACAACTGGTTGTGTATTCATAGCAAAAGCTACAACCCCAACAACTTGGACTAATTCAAGTGAAGTTATGAGCGAAGGCTTGACATTCTCCGCTAACTACCAAGATGCTGGTACAAATGGTTGGAAAGTTAAAGTAGGTGGAGTTACAAGTATTATGAATAGTACTGCTTCTCCTATTGCTGCTGGTAAAGGTGCTTATGAAGTTTATACAGATGCAAGAGCTTTGATAGCAACAGCAACTCCGACTACTATGTCAATTCCTAAAGGCTATGTAATTAGAGAAATTAGAGCTTTGGGTTCTGCTGGGTTAACTGCTATTAAAATAGGGACTTCAAGTAGTGGTGAGCAAATTGTTGCTTCAACAACTACAACTGGAACGACTCCTAAAATTCTTACTTTGGCAGCAACAGCAAGAGATGCTTATTCAGAATCGGCAGACACTCCTATTTATGTCGAACACACAACTGCTGGTCAAACAATGAATGTAATCTTAATCTTTGAAAGGGTAGGTGCATAATGGAAATAGTATTAGATAAAGCAATATTACTTGCTGGTGAATTAGCAACAAAAGTAATCATTAAAGAAGTTATGATTGATTCAATAAATCAAAAGAACTTGATTTGTGATTTGGTCAAAGTAGATGAAGACGTAGAGTCTGTTTATTATGAAAATGCAGCTTATGTATTAGGTAAACAACCATTTGACTTAACAGACGAACAAATAGCTGGATTAAACTAATTATTATAACAAGATAAAGGAAATAAAATGAAAGATTTAACTGGAACTGGACACAAATATGAACTTCAATCGTTTGAAAATGGGAAACCACAAGTACTCCAATTTATAGAAAAAGCACATATTGCAGATGGCTCTATTGAACTAAGAACAGTAAATGATGGTACTACAAATGAAGAAGTTCTCAAAATGTTAATTGACAGAGCTACTAAATTAAACCAAAAATTTGCGAGTAGAGAAGGCTCTTTGGCTATAACAAAAATGGAAGAAGCCTTAATGTGGTTTAATAAAAGAACTGAAAATCGTATTGTGAGAAATGTAGAAGGTAAACACACCAATTAACTATTATTGAATGCTCCCTATCTAACCAATAGGGGGTTAATTTTAGGAGCAAAGATGGAAAGTTGCAAAATACACGACAAACAAATTGAAATATTGGAAGAAAAAATGGAAACTGTACAAGAAGATTTGAAACACATAAGAGAAAATGTTCACACTCTTTTAGGAAGGAGTTCAGATTTTGTTGTAAAAGTTATCAATGGTAAAACAGAAGAAAGATTAGCAAGTGAGTTAATTGGCGAAATGTATGTTGAAATGAAAACTTTAAGGAAACAAACTCCTAAAAGTATAATGTCAACATTCAGTACATCAATATTACCATTTATAAACATATTAACTTTGATAGGTTTAATAATAACTTTGTTAGAGGTATTACAATGAAACAATGGTTCAAAGATTTATTCTCCGAAAATTCAACAGTAAGTTGGATGAGAGTTATTGGTTTTATTGCAGTTGTATTTGCTATTGTATTTATGATAACTGATATAATTATCAATAATGATATTACATCAATGTGGACTACTTTATTATCTATTGCAGTTGGTGGTAAGTTAGTTCAAAAATTTGCAGAGAAACAATGAAGATAGATAGTAAAAATATTTTATATAGTAAAGGAGGTAATGATGAATGTTATACTCCAGAATATGCAATTACACCATTGCTTGAATTTTTACCTAAAGATAAACTTTATTGGTTACCTTTTGATAGGATAAATAGCAACTTCTTAAAAGTGTTAAATGAAAATGGTTATAATTTTATTTTCTCACATTTAGATTATGCTCAAAACTTTTATGAATTTGAACCAAAACAGTGGGATATTCTTTTAAGTAATCCACCTTTTACTAATAAAAGAAAAATATTTGAACGAGCTTTATCGTTTAACAAACCATTTGCTTTGTTGATGAGTAATACTTGGTTAAACGATTCAGCTCCAAAACAATTATTTTATGAAAAAGATTTGCAATTGCTGATGTTTGATAAAAGGATTAAGTATGAAAATGATGGATATACAAACGACAAAATAACATTTAGTAGTTCATATTATTGTTGGAATTTATTACCAAAACAAATTATAATGAAAAAACTATTAGGTACAAAATGAAAACAATTAACTACATAATAGGTATTATTGGAGTTATAGCAATAGCTGTTTCGATTTATTTACAAAAACCAATAAAGCCAATAGTTGAATATATTAAAGGTGATACTGTAACAACAGTTATAAATCAATCTGTATTTGACTCACTTAAATATAGCTATAAAGCTGAAATACAAAAGATTAAAAGAAGTAAAATATCTTTTGTGAAAGGTGATACCGATACACTTAAAGATACTGTTTATACAGAATATAAAGCAGGTTTCAATCTTGGCAATTCAGTTCTTGGTACAAGTGGAGATGTTGCTTTGGTTAATGGTAACTTTGAATTTAGTAATACTGCTTATCGCTATCCTAAAATCACTAAAACAGTAGTTGATACGTTTATAATAAAAGAAAAAAAATTTAGTAGTGGAATACAAGTAGGTGCTGGATATGGTTTGATAAATGGCAAGTTTGATGTGTTTATTGGGTATGGATTCCAGTTAAAATTTTAAGGGAATACAATGAAAATTAAAATAAATAAATTTCCAGGAATTTATTCTAACTTTAACGAAGTAATAAGCAATTCAGAATATGCCAAAATACTCTCTGCAACACCTTCTAAGACACAATTAGAAGCAAAAGGATATAAAGTATCACCTATCAAGTCTTTATCCGTTATACCTACAAATGCAAGTAATACAATCACGAATACTTCTTCGTTTCCTATTGCTACATCTAATAGTGGAGATTCTATTGAGGGAGATGCTGATAATCTTCTTTCTAGTAATTATAACAATATATTGTGGTTTTCTGAAATAGCTTTAGATAATGATAAATATGGAGTTTCTCGTATTAGAGGAGAATCTTTAGGAGAATATGTTTCTAATTATATTTTCGATTATGAATACTTCTTTGCTATTATTTATATTGCTGATGACAATTACACATATATTGATATTATCAATAGCAATGATTTCTCTATAAGAAAAAAGTATTGGTTATCTGGGGAATTTAGAAAAGCTATAAATGAAAAAGGTATATTGTATATCACAACCAGCACTCAATCATACCAATTACAGAAAATAGATAGAACAACAAATAGACTTGTAGGACAAAGTTATTTCTATTCAGAGAATGGTATCTATTTAAATCCTATCATTCCTTCAACAGATATAGATGCCACTACTTTTACATTAGAGAAAACATCTATTCAATTAGATGGCGAAACAGTTAATGTAACTTTTTCTAATTATGAAGAAAAGTTAGCTGATAGAAGACTACAATATGTTTTTGGCAAATATATATATAAATTCAAAAAGTACATATACTCCAATATCAAAAATATTTCTACAGATGAAACATATATTACTCTAAGATACACTACTATATATGATATTAAAGTAGCAATTGAAGCTAATAGAGATACTGTAACTGTATATTTTGGTGAAGATGATGGCGATTTTAGTTCAGATGCTAAAACTTATAGTATGAAAACTGTACTTGCTGGTGAAACCTATGAAGATCCATTTGATGCTGCTATTGAATTTGCAAAGTTATTTTTAGCTGAAAGTAAAAATCTAACTACAGCTTTATATAGTTCTACTATTTTCGAAAATACTAATTCTGATATAGTTGTTGATGGTATTGATTATGTTACAAAAGATGGTACTCATTTATCTTATCAAGAAATTTTAGATAGAACTATGAATACTTATGAATCTAACATAGCAAAAGAAATAGATGAAAATAATACATTTCCTACTGGTACAAACCAAACTTATTGGTTCTATTCTTATCTATTAGATGATGGTAGTGAAATAGTAATGGATTCTAAATTTGAGATACAACTATCTTCTAGTTTATATTATGGGTATAACATTAAAGACTTAGTGTTTCCTACAGAATTATCTACAAGAATAATGTCTTTTAGATTGTATATTAAAAACAAACTATTAGATCCATATCAATTAGTATTTGAACATAGTTTCTATGTAAATGATGCTAATAATCAATCTAGATTCTTAACTGGTTTATCTTTAAGTGGTATATACTCTTTACAAACTATTGGGACTAATGATCCAATTAAAAATAAATCTTTTTATACACCAATACGAATATTTGAAGATTTTATATTCTCTAATGGTTTAATGATTATTGTTAGTGGCACTAATGTACTATATCCTATAATTGCTAATGGTAAATTAACAAAGATATATTACCCAATAAATGTCATTCCAGAAGTAGAAGGTAATAATCTTATGAGCATTAATGGTATTCTTGGAGTAAGAAAGAATGATAGAATATCTCTAGTCAATATTACTTCAGAAGATGGATTATTAATATTCAATATCAAAGATGAAATGGGATTAGTTACAAAAGATGTATATGATATAGTTGAAACTCCAGATGGAGTGATACTACATACTAATGCTGGTATCTATGCAACAGATGGTCAGAATTTATCATTACTTTCTGAACCAATAAACGACAAAGTTATTAAAGGATTTAATTATTCTAATATATTTCACGATGTATTAGCAAGAACTTTATGGTACATTAATGATTTAGAAAAGACTGTATTCATTTACTCTTTTGACAATAACTCTTGGTATTCTCCGATAGAATATGATAAATATTTATCTATGTTTGTTGCTAATGATAATACGAAATATCTATCAACAGCAAATCAGATATATGCAATAGAAGAACAACCTAAAGAGTCTATATTGGTATCTAATATGACTAACTTAGGAGACAGTGATTTATTGAAGAAAATTTTATATATTGATTTTGATTTTATTGGTGAAATAACCTGGAATAATCCTTTCATTGATGCTGATAAAAGGAAAATAGATTCATACTATAGAACTTCTACTGGAGCAATTTCTTATATTGAGAGAATGACAAAAAGAATATATGTTCCTTTATCTGGAAGAAGATTAGGAAATTACCATAGTTGGATATTTGAATTGTCTGCTGGTACAATACTATACAATTATGAAGTTACATTTGAAACAGAAGAGAAGAGATAATGCTATTATTTAAACATAATGTAGCTAGCACAAAAGAATTTGAGAGATTAGAAAGAAAGATTGATAGAAAAATTAAAGTTATTGAATCTGTAACTGCTAATAGTTCTACAACCAATTCTATATCTTCCAATTTAAGCACTCTAGGAAGCTCTACAAGCTCATCAAATGCCATAAGGGTATCAAACGTTAGCTCTTCACCTTATAGTGTCTTAGATAGCGATAATGTGATATTATGCAATACAAATACAAAAGATATAACAATCAATTTACCTTTGATATTTGTAGTAAAAGAATTGGTTATAAAAAAGATAAGTGATAATTATACTGTTATAGTTAAACCATATTATGGAAATAAAATAGATGAATTAGACTCAGTATCTATAACAGCAAAATCATCTATAAAAATAGTTTCTTATGGGACTAATTGGTGGATAATATGAGTTATATAGAAAGACTTCAAATAGGAGAAGTCTCAAATAAGAATTCTACATCTGCTTTATTGAAAGCTAATGGAGTTTTTACTGGTAAATGGGAAGATGTATCTAATTATAATTCTGTTATAATAGGAATTAAAGTAGATAAGAATAGTGCAACAGATGGACTATCTATCCAATGGAGTTCTAATGGTACTACTATGTGTGATTCTGATAGTTATACTATACTTGCTAATATAGGAAAAGTATTCACGTTTACACCAGCAAGAAAGTATATTAGAGTTGTATATACAAATGGTACTGTAGATTTAACTTCTTGTGGTATTCAAACTATATATAAACAAGGTGGTATTAAAGCATCATCACATAGAATTAATGATGCTATTGTAGCAGAAGATGATGCAGAATTAGTTAAGTCTGTTTTAACTGGAATGAATGATAAAGGATATTTTGATAATGCAAAGATGTCTAATAAAGGTAATCTAAAAGTTAGTCTAGATGAATATGGAGATACTCCTTCGATAGATCCATTTGATAGATTAAGAGTATCAACACCATATACAATATTTGATTCTAAACAATTGCATGATTCTCAACCTTTATTTTGGGATGAAGAAACAAGTGCAGGACCATCTACACATATTGCTGTTGATGCTTGTACAAGAATGGCAGTTAGTGCTACACCTGGAGAATATGCTGTTAGACAAACAAAACAAAGATTTAATTATCAACCTGGAAAAGGAAGTCTAATATTATTGACGTATTATGGTGAACAAGTAGATGGCATTAGGAAAAGATTAGGTATTTTTGACGGTACAAGTGCAGACTATCTAATACCAAATAATGGGATATTCTTTGAAACAGATGGTACATTATCTTGGAATATTTGCAAGAATGGGACTATAACAGAAAGTGTATCTCAATCTAATTGGAATGTAGATAAATTAGATGGTACTGGAGTTAGTGGAGTAACTTATAATGCTAATTCAGCTCAAATAGCATTGATAGATTTTGAATGGTTAGGAGTTGGTAGAGTTAGAGTAGGATTTGTTATTGATGGTATAATTAGATATGTACATTATTTTAATCATGCTAATGATACATCATTTGACAGTGTTTATATGTCAACACCAAACTTACCATTAAGATATTCTATTGAAAATTTAACTGGAGAATATGACGATACATTTGATCATATATGTTCAACTGTTATAAGCGAAGGTGGATTAGAAGAAACTGGTATATTGAGAAGTATAGATAATGGTTCAACTCATTTGAATGCTGATGTTGTCGGGACTACTTATGCTTTATTAGGAATTAAGTTAAAAGCATTATATAACGATATTACAGTTACACCAAAGAAAATATCATTATTAAGTTTAACTAATGATGGATTTAAATGGTCATTGAAATTGAATCCTGTAGTTGCTGGTACATTCACATATTCTGATTTAACTTATAGTGCAGTACAATATGCTATTGGAGTTACTGCTAATACTGTTACTGGTGGATTAGATATAAGTAGTGGTTATGTTAGTGTTGCTAGTGGAGTTACAGAAGATTTAACAACAGCATTAAGAATGGGAAGTACAATAAGTGGTAGTATCGATAGTTTAGTATTATGTGTTACTCCACTTTCTGCTAATGCTGATATATTAGGAAGTTTAACTTTTAGAGAATTATTATAAGAGGAAATTATGTTATCATTGATTGGTACTGGAATAGGATCTGCGTTATCCTATTGGGGTGAGAAGAATAGACAAGTAGAAGAAGAAAGAGCAATAGAAGCTCAAAGGAAAGCATTAAAAGAAGCTAAATATACTTCTGGTGAAAAAGCTAATATATTAGATAAAGTAGGCGACCAATATAATACTTCTAATCTAAATATAATGAATGCTTCTGCATTAGGATTATCTGGTGTATTGAATTCTGATACTCTTAGAGGATTAACTGCATCAAGATTATTGGGCGAAAGAGCTAATAAGCTATCTGAAACTGAATTATCTATATTAGATGCTAATAAGAAGATAGATACACAAATTGCTGGTTTAGGTAGTGCATCTCCTGTTAATATTGGTAATATAATAGGTGGTGGATTAGCTGGATTCCAAGCTGGAGAAGCATTAGATAAATCTGGAGTCTTTAAGAATCTATTCGGTGATTCAAATGCAAAAGTAGGTGCTGATGCTATTACAACAGCAACAAATCCAAATCCTCCTTCTTTAACTGGAAATGAATTGGCTAAGTACCAAGAGCAAAAGAAACTATGGCAAGGATGGATATAATGGCACAATATACTAATACAGTCTTGCCGGCATTAGCTATGGTTGGAGACTTCTTAACACAAAGAGCTAAAAAGAAAGTAACTTCTGACTTATCCACTAATCTTATAAATAGAATACAGGGAGCAATGAGTACAGAAGATTTAGCATTAGCTATGCAAGAAAGCCAACAAAAGTTATATGCTAATACATATATAGATCCTGAACAACAAGCTAGAGTTGGTCAAGTATTAAACCAAGCTGGTAATTATAAAGAAGTTGTTCTCAATAAAAAGAATATGCAAGATAAAGCTAATAAGCTATATCAAATTCAATATGATGCAGTTAAAGACTCAGAATTTGAATATAATGGTAAATTATTAACTGGTAAAGGAATAGCAGACCAATTAGCTAATATAGCAGATCCAGAAATTAAAGTTGCAGCGTTTGTTAATTTAACTGATCCAAAGAATATTGCTAAAACTAATAGAAGCATTACTAATACAGATGGTAAGTACCAACTTAATGAATCTATTACTGGTAGTAGTGGGAAAGTATTCCAAACTAGTTCTTATGATATAAGCAATTATGGTAATAAACCTTATATTGAAATGAATAAAGAAGAAGGTTATCAAGAAGGAATAGATAGAAATTTAACAGCAGAAGAAGCTGGATATTTAACTACATCACAAAAAGCAGAAAGAGACAGACTTGCACAAGAAAGAAGATTAGATAACCAAGAGAGAAATGCTAATCTTCAAACACAAATTATGAGAATGCGAGAAATAAGAGACCAACGATCATTTGATAATGCTAATAAAAAAGAAGATATAATAAATGTTACTAATAATGAAACTGGCAAACAAGAGCAATTGCTTATTGTTAATAGTGGACAAGTAGATGGTAACTATCAAAGAAAGATTTACAAATTTGGTAATGATGGAAGAGCAATAGAAGTAAATCAAAATGAAATTGAAAATAATTATACAGTTAGTTATATACCAACAGCAGATGACAAAGTATATGTCCAAAAATACAGTAAAGATATAGACAAAGCATTGGCTAGTATTTCTAATAATGTTGATGTTATTGATTCAGATTGGAGTATGACTGATACAGATACAGAAAACAAATTCACTGAATTTAGAAAAAACTATCCTGCTCCTACAGCAGCAAATGCTATTCAAATTTATGATATGCTAACAGTTGATGGTACAATTGATAGAAAATATCTTGGTACAGAAGTAGAAAAGCAATATGAAGGTTTAAAAAAATATTTAATTGCAACAAATCAAATCAATAGAGATGGTAGTGTAAGAACTGTATCAACTAAAAAAGAACAATCTAAACCACAACCAAATATTCCAGACTCTCCATTAAAACAAAATACTAATGGTAATAAAGAAATTGATTTAGGATATACTGTCAAAACTAATCCAGCAAATACTAGTAAAGAAGTTTCTAGTAGTCTTCTTGAATATTTTCCTAAAGCAAAGGATTCTGAATTAACTAAATTAGGTAATAATTTTAACCAATAAGGACTAACTCAAATGAGTGATTTAAGAAATGATATTTTTTCTTTATTAAAAGAAAAGAAAGTTTTGAAAAGTGATTATTCTATTGATACATTTAAAGAGAAGTTATCTTCATCAGAGAATACTGATTTAATATATGATGTTTTGGGTGGTGGTACAATTCCTAAAGAAGAGTTTTATCATTTAGTTAATCCAGAATCTAGTCAAGATGCTATTGCACAAAGACACAATACTCCATTAGAAGGAATGAATTGGTTTCTTCAAGCTGCTACTTATATTGGTGATAATGTTGTTGCTGGTATAGAGAAGGTATCTGGTGCTTCAATTAATCCAGGTTCAGCAGATAGAGCTTCTGATATAAATCAACATTTTGCTATGGCAACTGAAGGAATGTTTAAGAACTCTTGGGATTATGCTAAAACTGTTGGTTTAACTGTAGTGCGAGATAGTTTTGATAGTCCCTTTACCATATTAGATAAAGCTTTAGGAATAGAGAAAAAACAAACAGCTAATAAAGATGAATCAAAAATTATGGTTGAAAAAGAATTAGCTAATTCTTATGAAAACATACATAACACTAATACTAAAATTAGAAATGAATATATTGCTACTGGAAAGATAGATCCTAAATCTACTAGTATAATGGCTAGTTTAATGGATTCTGCTCCTGCTACTGTAGCAAGTCTTGCATTAAGTTACTTTACAAAGAGTCCTAAAGCTTCTATGGCAATGTTTATGGTTGAAAGTGGTGGTAGAACTGGTGCAGACTTTTATGCTGAAACTGCAAAGAGAAAAGAAGATGGTTCTTTGATACCAAATACTGGTAATGTTGAACATGGTATCTTTGGTACTCATATAGGTATTATTGCTGGTTTAGTAGAAGGTGGTACTGGTTTTGAGCATTATGCTGCTAAATTAGGTACTAAACTTGCAATA
>Ga0209000_1000282_pt1 | contig 58704 bp, 58 predicted proteins | sample RifGroD2_FD_183998 | JGI IMG/M metagenome (GOLD analysis project Ga0209000, IMG submission 183998) | Groundwater microbial communities from Rifle, Colorado, USA - Groundwater D2 (SPAdes) (version 2) | ecosystem: Environmental > Aquatic > Deep subsurface > Groundwater | place: Rifle, Colorado... | reverse complement strand
GAAAGCCAGTGGCCAAGAAAAAAGTCATGCCGACGAAATCGATTTCGCGCAAGGCGACGTCGAGATATCGTCGGTAACGGAACAAGTCGGTCCAGAGGCGGCACTAGTGCCGCCTCTTTTTATACTCAAAGATTCACTTAGCTCAGATCGTCAGGTTCCGTAAGTTTATTCAAATAGGTTAAGTTATACTCATAACATAAAAGCCAAGCCTAAGGCTTTTAAGAGGCTATCACAGGACGGCTGGTCCGAGATAGAGGCTGATTCTCAGTAGAGAATACAGCCGTATGATTAAAAGTCTTAGGCTTGGCGAACGGGCTTAAGTTATTTCCTAAATTCTAGCGCATTTTTGAGAGTAATTTCATCGGCGTATTCAAGGTGCGAGCCAGAGGCAAGGCCTCTGGCAAGATGGGTGATCCTGACATTCGTTTTACTGCCCAGCATGTCACGAATATACATGGCCGTTGTCTCGCCAGCAGTATTCGGATTGGTGGCTATAATAAGTTCTATCTGATCTGCAACAGCTAATTTTGCTATGCGTTTTTCCAATGAATCAAGATTCAGATTTTCTGGAAACACTCCATCGACTGGATTAACGGTGCCACCAAGAATATGATATTGGCCTTTATACAAACCAGTCCTTTCAATTGATTCAAGATCGGTAACTTTCTCAATCACCATAATTTTAGTTACATCTCTTCGTTTATCTGAGCAGATATCGCATAGATGATTGTCACTTAAATTATGGCATATCTCACAGAAGGTAATCTCGGTTTTCAGATTACTTATGGCCTCACCCAATTCCAGTAATTCGCTTTCAGGTTTTTCAAGTAAGGCTAAAACAAACCGTCCCGCTTGGCGCGGCCCGACACCTGGTAATTTTCTCAAAAGGGAGACTATATGCTTAAACTTAGGATTCATATTATATAATTTCAGTTTGATGACTTCGATCAATTTCTTGGAATCTGAGGCTGTCAGGATTTATTCTAAACTCAATTTCTCCGGTCGGACCATTTCTATGCTTGGCCACGAGGAGTTGGGCAACATTTAATTTGCCATCTCTTTCGGCATTTGCATAATTGGTTTTATCGTCTCTATGAATAAACATAACAAGATCGGCGTCTTGTTCAATAGATCCAGAATCTCGCAAGTCTGATAAGCGTGGTTTATTACCCTCTCTTTGTTCAATAGCACGTGATAATTGAGATAGGGCAATAATCGGTATGTTTAATTCTTTGGCTAAGCCCTTTAGGCCTCGCGATATTTCAGTTACTTGTTGAACGGGACTATCATAGCGTCTATTGGATGCCATAAGCTGGAGGTAATCTATGATTAATAGTCCTAAACCATATTCGGACTGTAGTCTGCGAGCCATAGCTCTCATTTGAAGAATATTGGGAGAAGGCGAGTCATCAATGAAAACAGGAATCTCCGATAATTCTTCGCAGGCCGTCGTTATTCTCAGGAAGTCATTATGCTCTTCGTGATGAGAAAGCTTGCCAGTTCTCATTTTCCATAAGCTAACGCCAGAATCAGCCGCAATCAAACGATCAACTACCTGATCGACAGACATTTCCATGCTGAATATACCGACGGGTATATTTTGTTTAGCGATGTTTAATGCCAGATTTACGGCAAAAGCAGTTTTACCAACAGAGGGCCTGGCCGCAAGTATAATCAAGTCCGATTTTTGGAAACCACCCAGTAGATTGTCTAGATCGGAATAACCAGACTTATGACCCCTGAGAATGCCATCGCCTTGATTTGTAATTCTCTCCATGGCAGATGATAGGGTTGTCTTCAGCGGTACCAGTGTTTTTGTTAGTGATCTTTGAGATACGGAGAACAGTTTCTTTTCTGCTTCATCTAGTAATATCTCAACATCTTCGTCTTCACGATGGCCCAGGTCGTCTATTTGGTTGGCGGCATCTATTAAATCTCGAAGTAGCTTTTTTCTTTGTACGATTTTGGCATAAGAGGCGATATGGGCCGAGGTCGCTACAGTATTTGCGAGAGAGGTTAAATAAGAAAGTCCACCGACTATTTCTAGATTGCCTGAATCTTGAAGACGATTGGAAAGATTTAATAAATCAATCGGTTCTCTTTTCTCAAACAAGACTAATACTGCCTCATAGATTATCTGATGATTTCGATTATAAAAATCTTCGGCTCTTAAGAAATCAACCACTTTATTAATAGCTTCCTTATCAACTAAAAGAGATCCTAAAAGAGATTTTTCGGCATCGATATTGCGTGGCGGTAAATTGTCTACTTTTTCTTTATTAGCCATAGATCGCTTTCATTATTGTAAATTAAAAAGAACTTAGCAAGCAACTCAGTTGAGAAGCTGTTAATAAAAAATAATTGAGGACGAAATCTCTAGCCATATAGTAGGCAATAAGACTTTTAAGAGACTATCGCAGGACGACTGGTTCGGGATAGAGGCTGATTTTCAGTAGAAAATACAGTCGTATGATTAAAAGTTTTATTGCCAACTAGAGAGATGTTATGGGTTTATAGTTTACTGACGATGGAGCCATATTCGGTATCTTCTACTTTGTAGCCCAAGGATTCAATTTCATTCCTGATATTATCAGATTCCTGCCAATTCTTGTTTTCTCTGGCTGTTTCTCTCTTCTGAACTAAGATGGATATGTTTTCTGGAATTTCATATTCTTTTTGAGGAACTATACCCAAAACCTCATTGAATTCTTGCAATAGCTTAATGATCTTTTTACCTTGTTTCTTGCTAATAGTACTTTGATCGATGATTATATTGACAGATTTAATCATCTCAAATAATGCGCCAAGTGCTAGCGACGTATTGAAATCATCGTCCATGGCTAACGTAAATTTATTCAATGTAGCTTCGGCAATCTTGTCTAGTTCGGTATTCTCATCTCCGCTAATATTTTTCAATCTCTGTATGAATGAATATATCCTATTAACCGCCGCCTGATTTTGGGGCATCAGTTTTTCTGTGTAATTAACAGGAGATCTATAATGCGTGGAAAGCGCCATCATTCTAATCGCTTCGGGAGTATATTTGACCAGCATATCATCGATAGAAATAAAATTTTTCAATGATTTAGACATTTTAACGCCATCAACCGTTAACCAACCAGAGTGCATCCAATAACGGACAAACGGACTCTTACCAGAAGAAGCTTCTTGCTGAGCTATCTCTGCTTCATGGTGCGGAAATATTAAATCTAAACCGCCACCATGGAGGTCATATTGTTGGCCAAAATATTTCTCAGAAATAGCCGTATCTTCAATATGCCATCCCGGCCTACCCAAACCCCAGGGTGACTTCCAGGAGGGCTCTGATTTGATATTTAGGGCCTTCCAGAGGGCAAAATCACGAGGGTCACGTTTGTTGGCTTCCAGATCTTTACGCACGCCAGTTTCCATCTCTGCTAAATTTTGTCCAGACAATTGACCATATCTGCTGAACTTAGAAATATCAAAATAGACATCCTGAAACTCTGGATTGACTTGACTATTGGCAGGTACGGCATAGGCATATCCCGAGTCAATCAATCTCTGAATTTGAGCTATAATTTCTTTTATGTTGTCGGTAGCTCGAACATATTTCCAGACAGAATCAATACCGAGGGCAGACATGCTGGCCAGATACTGGTTCTCGTATTTCTCGGATATTTCTTTGAAATTAACGTCTGCTTCTTTCGCTCGCTGAATAATTTTATCGTCGATGTCGGTTACATTTTGCAAATACGAAACATCAAATCCGCGTTTCCTAAGATATTTTGCAACCATATCGAAAACTATATATGTTCGTGCGTGACCAATATGGGGCTGATCATAAACTGTCATTCCGCACACAAACATCTTAACTTCGGGAGGATTGATCGGAATGAATTCTTCTTTTTGGCGAGATAAGGTGTTGAATATTTTCATTACAAAATAAAGAAAGTTAATACCGCAAGAATACTCATAATTCCAAAAATAGTATAACCTAGGACGTTCTTAGTGGTTGTATTAGTATGTTCGCCCATAATTTTTTTGTTGTTCGCGATATGGATAACCATGAAAATTAAAATCGGCGCGATGACCCCATATATTATTGATGTATAGAATAGCGCTTTTATGGGATGCAGTCCAAATAACGGAATTAAAAGCCCGACTATTGTAGATGCCACTACAATACCATAAAACTCCTTAGCTTTACCAAAGGGTTGATTTAAACCTTCTGACCAGCCAAAAACTTCTGATATAACGTAGGCTGCCGATCCGGCTAATACGGGAATGCCTAGAAAACCTGAGCTAACAATACCCAATGTAAATAGAACGTAAGCATATTTACCAGCAAAAGGGACTAATGCTTTTGCGGCATCCTCCAGCGTTTCGATATGCGTAAAACCGTGAGCGAATAAAGCCGAGGCGGCTAGCGTGATTATAAAAAAAGTGATGACATTTGAAAATATCATGCCAGTCCAGGTATCACGTTTTAAAATCTTAAGCTCGGCGTCAGTAGCTGGGCGTAGGCGGCAAACTTGGCCGGGCTTGCATTGTTCCAATATCTTTTCTTCAACTTCTTGATTAGCTTGCCAGAAAAATAGATAAGGGGATATCGTTGTACCCCAAAAAGCAACAAGTATGAGAAAATATTCTTTAGAATTTTCAAAATGGGGGACGAGAGAATGATAAAGAATATTTCCCCAGTCTTGATGCACGGTAAAAGTAGCAAAAATATAAGCAAACAAGCTCAGGGCCATCCATTTAAATATTGTGAAGATTTTTTGGTATGGCAAGAATATAGTGATGGCCAAAATAATAATAGAAATACCAATAGCAATAAATCTAAAATTGGCTAAACTATCTATTCCAGTTACCATGCCGATTGCCTGTGTCATAGCTGACATATTAGCGCCGATGTTGACCGTATTAGCGGTGACAATGAGACTGGCAATAAAAAGCATTAACCATTTGGGATAATGTTTTTTCATATTACCGGCTAATCCTCGATTTGATACTCGGCCGATTCTGCCGCTCATTTCCTGCATTATAAACATGAACGGTATAGTAAATATAGAAGCCCAAAGTAGAGAATAGCCATATTTAGCTCCGGCAATGGTATATGTAGCAATAGCTGACGGCTCATCGTCAGAGGCACCAGTAATAAAACCAGCCCCTAGGGATTTCCAGAAGTTCTTGAACTTACGTATAAAAGGCATATGTATATATTCTAACATATATTGGTCTGAGTTTCTTGGTAGATGTATACAATTTGACAATAGTCTATTAATGACTTAATATAACTTCTGGTTCCTTAACCGTGCCGATACAGAAAAGGGTGACAGAGCATGATGCAAGCGTCTTCGATCGTTTCTTCTAGTAATTCTGGCGGCGTGAATGTCGCCGAATTATGTCTTGCTTCACATAAGTGCATGTATTGCGGAAGATTCAATGTCATCGAATCTTGGATTCATGGCTCGGGAAATACGAAAGTTGACGTCCAGGTTAGAACCACTTTTGGTTTTCACGGTGAATTGGTGTTGGGTGGCAGGGTCGTTGAAGAGTTCGTTGATGATCTTCCCGCAGGCAAGGTAGGTATTTGTACCTTTTGCGACTCTTTTTCGTTAGATAGTCTTAAATCGGTTGTGGTTAGAAGTCAGAAACATCGTAATGCCTCAACCGACTGGACTCCTTTAAGCATATAATCACAAGTCGATTCCAGGCTATTGGATAGAAGACGAAATGTCAGAATAGGTAAGCGGCTAGGAGCCGCTTTTTTGTGTGGATAATTAGCACTCTTGACTTGAGAGTGCTAATTTTTATATAATGATTTTATGGCTAATAATAGCGTAGACAGACAGTCACAAATATTAGATTTTATTATTTCGGAATATGTTAAAACGGCCAAGCCTGTTGGTTCTTCGGTTGTCGCCGAAAAGAGTGGCCTTGATCTAAGTCCGGCGACCATCAGAGGTGTTATGAATGAACTGGAAGATAGTGGCCTGTTGGCGCAGTTGCATACTTCTGGCGGTAGAGTGCCTACCGATAAAGCCTATCGTCACTATGTAAATAATATCATTGAGAACTATCAGCTTATCCCAAAGGATAAGGACAAGGCCAAAATTGAATCAGCTATTTCAAAAGCCGGAAATGATCCCAGAGAGATGAACAAGAATATTGCTAAAATACTTTCAGAATTATCCGACAATTTAATAATTGTAAAAATGGACGAAGGCGACGATTTTATAAAAGTTGGCCTGTCTAGTTTATTCAATATGCCAGAATTCAGGGAGTTCGACAGGGCTTTTCGTCTAACCAATTTTTTCGATGGATTTGATGATATGTTTGCAAGCATAGAGCGTCAAATGTTTGCTCAGCTGAGCCAAGTAATCCCTGAAATACGCATATTCATTGGCGGAGAGAGTCCAGTCCGGGGTGCGTCCGATGAAACTATCATGTGCGCCAAATACCCTCTGCCTAGGAGAGTTACCGGATCATTGACACTAATCGGTCCGACTAGAATGGATTATGAGAAGAATCTGGCTCTGATAAAATATACTGTTTATTACTTAACCCAACATAATAACTAAAATAACAATGGACAAAGATCAAGACAAAAATACAAACAACAATGCGATAACTGATGATACCAGTGATGTTCAAAAACAAGCTGACGAGTATTTGAATAGCTGGAAAAGAGAAAGAGCAGATTTTATAAATTATAAAAAAGATGAGGCGCGAAGAGTAGAAGAAATAGTTAAATATGCCAATGAAGGCTTAGCGCTAGAAATAATAGACGTATTAGATGGGCTAGAAATTGCGATGAATCAAGTACCTCAAGAAATTAAAGACAAGCATCCTGTATGGTTGGAAGGCATTACCAACGCTATCAATAAATTTCAGACTGTTCTTGGTAAATATGATATCACAAGAATTGACATGAAAGACGCAAAGTTCAATCCGGGATTTCACGAGGCATTAGAGATTGAGCCGGAAGGCGAGAAATTAGAAGAGGTCCGAGCGGGATATATGCTCGGTGATAAAGTTTTTAGACCAACAAGAGTAAAGATAGTTAAAAATTAAAAAATAGAGGCATGAATAAGACTTTTAATCACACGGCTGTATTCTCTACTGAGAATCAGCCTCTATCTCGCGCCGTCGCGCTGCGATAGTCTCTTAAAAGTCTTATTCATGCCTCTAGAATATAAAAATTAATATTAAATTGGGCAACGGTGTTAATAGAATATAGATATATTTTAATAATGCCATTGCTCGTTAAATAACATGTCAAAAATATTAGGAATCGATTTGGGAACAACTAATTCGGCGATGGCTATTGTAGAAGGCGGTCAGCCAAGAATTTTAGAGAATAAGGAGGGAATGCGTACTACGCCTTCGGTAGTTGCGTCTGGGAAAAACAGCGAGCGTTACGTTGGTGTTACAGCCAAAAGACAGGCCGTAACTAATCCGAATAATACAATCTATTCAGTTAAGAGACTTATAGGCCGTCGTTTTAGTGATCCTGAAATTCAGAAAGATAGGGAACTATTGCCATATGAGATAAGAAAGGGAGCTCACGATGACGTTGAGGTAAAAATGGGCGACAAGTGGCTTAAACCAGCCGAAATTTCGGCCATGGTACTACAGAAATTAAAAACTGATGCTGAAGATAGATTAGGCGTGAAAATTACAGAAGCAATTATTACTGTTCCGGCATATTTCGATGATTCTCAAAGAAAGGCCACTAAAGATGCTGGCGAAATAGCTGGCTTGAGCGTAAAGAGAGTCATCAATGAGCCAACGGCAGCTGCATTAGCATACGGTCTCAACAAAAAGAAAGATGAAAAAATAGCGGTTTATGATTTTGGTGGTGGTACATTTGATATCTCTGTTCTAGAGATAGGAGACGATACCATCGAAGTTCGTGGTACGGGCGGAGATACTCATCTAGGAGGAGACGATGTTGACCAGTTAATAATTCGTTATTTAGTTGATGAGTTTAAGAAAGAACAGGGTGTAGATATCTCAAAAGACCAGTTAGCTGTACAGAGATTAAAGGATGCGGCTGAAAAGGCAAAACATGAACTTTCAAGTACTCTTCAGACTGAGATTAATATCCCTTTCTTAACAGCTGATACATCGGGTGCCAAGCATTTTAACATGACATTGACTAGATCAAAGCTGGAAGAGCTAGTAGGACCATTAGTTGCTAAGTCTATTAAACTGACGAAAGAAACCGTCGAACAATCTGGATTTAAAATATCTGATATTAACGAGATTATTCTTGTCGGTGGTCAGACCAGAATGCCGCTTATCATTGAGGAGGTCAAGAAGCTATTTGGTAAAGAACCGCACAAAGATGTAAATCCGGATGAGGTGGTTGCTGTTGGAGCAGCCATTCAGGGCGGTATTATGCAGGGAGAAGTTAGGGACGTCTTGTTGCTTGATGTAACTCCGCTATCTTTGGGCATCGAAACATTAGGACAAGTAGCTACAAAAATGATCGAAAAGAATACAACCGTTCCTGTCTCGAAATCCCAAATATTTTCTACGGCTGCAGATAATCAGCCATCAGTTGAGATACATATTGTACAGGGAGAAAGGGCTATGGCTCACGACAACAAGACTCTTGGCCGGTTTATTTTAGATGGTATTCCGCCTGCGCCAAGAGGAGTACCCCAGGTTGAAGTTACCTTTGATATTGATGCAAATGGTATCTTGAATGTCAAAGCTAAGGACAAGGCTACTGGTAAAGAGCAATCTATCAGAATCGAAGGCTCTTCTGGCCTAACTGATGAAGAGAAAAAGAGAATGACGTCTGAGGCTGAAAAATTTGCGGCTGAAGACGCCAAAAAGAAAGAATCGGCCGAAACTCGTAATTTGAGCGAGACCCTTGTCTATACAACTGAAAAAATGATTAAAGATAATGCTGACAAGATTAAAGAGGAAGACAAAAAGGAATTAAATGAAAAAGCAGAAGTTGTAAAATCTGCGCTCAAGTCTGATAATGTCGAAGAGATAAAAAAGGCGACCGAGGCACTCTCGACTGTGGCACAAAGAGTTGGTGGCGATCTATACAAACAACAGCAAGCCCAACCTTCATCGCCAGAACAACCGCAAGAAGCTAAACCTGCCGAAGAAAAACCGGCGGACGAGAAAAAAGAATAATGCTACGCCAGATTGTTTTGAATGGTACGGCCGTAAAGAGACTTCGCCCGGCCATATTGAAGAGTACGACATAGATTCTTGCTAGAATCTTGTCTGTTACTCGCAAGAGCGATTCTTTGTCGGGCTAAAGCACCGACTAAGAAACTTCGCCCAGACCGTCAGGCTCCGTAAGCCTCTTCAATATGGCCGGACTCCGTCTTAATGTAAACACAGTCGAGCTCCGTAAGTCCATTAAAACAATCTGGCTACGTGTGACTTATTATCTAGTTATTCTCAAAAGTCTTATTCCTTGGCGCATGGTATGGTAATATATACTGATGAATATTAAATATAAGATGGGTATATGGATGACGGTCGTGGCGGTGTTTGCATCGGGTTTTTGGTTTTATATTGATAGGTGGTTAAACTATTCAGGAGCTTTGACATATAGCAACTGGAATATACTCTCCCTGGTATTCTTTGTTTTTCTTATATCAGCGGTTAGCATCAGTTTAATGCTATTCAAAGATAAATACGTCGCTCTGGCTATTCTGGGACTGGCTATTTTGCCTCAATTAATATTCTTTGGATTTACACTTTTAAATTTACTAGGATTAATTATCTTTCTCTTGTCTGGATATAACGCAAGAGCGAGGCTTCATAGTGAGTTAGAGCAAAGGATTAAATTCAAAACAAGCACTATTATTAGAAATAGTATTAAGCCGTTGATACTGGGCATATTTCTAGTAGTCTCTTTCTCGGCCTACCAAAGCTCTGCGTTAGAATCAGTCAAAAAGATGGATAAGGTGCCATCTATCGGTACAACTTTCGTGAAAGAACTTGTACATAAAATGATCGGTCGAGATTATAACCTAGACACACGACAGACTGATCAGGTTATTGACCAGACAATTAGCGAAACCGATAGGCGGATAAATAATATGTTTTCGCCATATTTACATTACGCTCCGCCAGTTCTTGCCTTTGTGCTGTTTCTAATACTATACGGACTCAGCTGGATATTTTTGTGGCTGAGCATGCTAATATGCATCGGGGTCATTGCAGCGCTAAGAATGATGAAATTTATAACGATAGAGGAAAGGGATGTTAAGGCAGAAAAACTAATAGTTTAGACAAAGATATTCAATTAAGAATAAGACTTTTGAGAGTACGGCTGTCTTTTCTACTGAAAAGCACCTCGTTCTCGCGCCGTCGCGCTGCGAAAGCCTCTCAAAAATCTTATTCTTGATTGATACAAAATGCCAAAAGATTATTATCAAACATTAGGGATATCAAAAACAGCCTCACAAGATGAGGTTAAAAAAGCGTACAGAAAATTAGCCCACAAATACCACCCAGATAAAGGTACTGGCGACGAGGCAAAATTTAAAGATATCAATGAGGCCTATCAGGTATTATCAGATGAGAAAAAGCGTAGTAATTATGATACATATGGCTCTGCGGATTTTAATGGTGCCGGTTTCGGTGGCGGTTCGGGCGACAGCGCTAACTTCTGGGATTTCTTTGGCGGTAATAGAGGACAGTATACACAGGGCGGGGGCATGGAAGATATTTTTGATATGTTCTCTGGGGCTTTCGGTGGAAGTGGCCAGGCACAGTACGAAGAGCGGGCTAAGGGCGAAGATCTATATCTAGAAGTGAAAATTAACCACAAAGACCTTGGTCAAGCTAAGACTTATGAATATGAAGTGATGGGGAAGTGCAATGAGTGTAATGGTACAAGAGTCGCGCCTGGTTCAAAAATGCTAACATGCAAGACTTGCAATGGTAATGGCCAGGTCAGACAAACAAGTCGAACTCCTTTCGGATCATTTAGTCGTGTCGGTATTTGTCCGGAATGTAGAGGCCAGGGTCATTTGCCAGAAAAAGAATGCCAAAATTGTAAGGCTACCGGCCGCGTAAAAGTTCGTAAAAGAATTGATATTCATTTGCCAAACGATTTAGAGGATAACTATACGGTCCTTGTGCCTAAAGGTGGCAATATTGGTAAGTCGGCGCGTCCATCTGGCGACCTAGTTATCAATATTAAGCTTAAATAGTATAATCTAATCATGGATTATATTAAAAATCTGGTATCTGGTCTAAATATGCATAGTCTTGGTCTTAGTAATATAGCGACTAGTTTTACTAAGCCGGAGTTTCTATTTAGCGGCATAGTATTAGTATTCTTGTTACTCTATGGAATTAGTTTAGGCCGAACTCGTGCTTTGCTTTCTCTTCTCGGTATTTACATTGCTTATGTTTTTAATGAAACGTTCGTTTATTTTAATCAGCTTTATAGCTGGGTTCCCATTAAAAACATCAGCCTTATTCGTGTCGGTTTATTTATATTAATGTATGCTGTTATCTTTTTTATTCTGAACCGCTCACTAGTTAAAACCAGGCTAACACTTAAGGAGGCCTCTTTCGTCTCAGTATTTTTTATAAGTATTCTTCAACTAGGATTGCTCCTTTCTATTGTTGCTAATCTTCTAGGGTCGGATATCGTAGGACGATTTCCGGATATATTTAAAATATATTTTGGTACTAAAACGGCCTTATTTTATTGGTCAATTATTCCTTTAGTTGGACTATTATTTATGAGGAACAAGGGTTAGTATTGACTGATTTAATAAAAAGTAGTAAAACCTAAGCAGTTCCTAGGAAAAGTGAGCTAAATGACACCTGCCTGGAAGTCTTCGCTAGAGCTACTTAGGGTTGGATCTACCTTGAAGCATACGCAGGTTTTATTCTTCTCGCCCGATCCACAAAAAATTAAAGAATCGGCGCTTTGGCTGTTCTCGCGTAGAGCTTGCAATTGCGACGGCTCTTCGTGTGATTTCGATCTTCAGGCTAGTCAATGTCTCCATTGTCTAACTGGAAAGTCTAGGCCGACTTTCTTAAGAAATGTGCTCAAAGATTTGCCAGCAGACAGGAAGATGTTAATTGTAGAATTGCTCAAAGAGACTGGCACAGGCAGTCAATCATAAAATCCCCAGAAGGGGATTTTTCATAAATTCAAAGGTAGACTTAATTAGTTTTTATCAGCACGGCCTACGTATTCTCCATTCTCGGTATTAATAGTGATGATATCGTCTTGCTCAATGAATAATGGAACGTTGATCATGGCACCGGTTTCAATCTTGGCTTGCTTAACTCCGCCTTGAGCCGTATTGCCCTTGATAGATGGAGGAGCCTCAACAATCTTGAAGTCCATTTTAATGGGTAGATCCACATTAATAACCCTACCATCAAAATAGAGTGCTTCCAGGACTACATTTGCTTTTAAAAATTTAGTCGCTTCGCCGATAATATCTTCGGTTAATTCAAACCTTACTGTGGGGTTAGATTCTTCCGAGAACCAATATTGATCACGATGGGCATATAAGTATTTAACTTTCTTACGTTCAATATCGGCTTCTTCAAAAACATCTGACTGGGCAAAATTACGCTCTAACACCTTGCCGTTTAAAAGGTTTTTCATCTTGGTCTGAACGGTTGGTCGGCGTTGCTGCATCTTTAAGTGGTGAGTGCTTAAAATCACATAAGGCTGATCTTCGTACAAGATGAATGACTTCGGTTTTAATTCGTTTACTCCTAGTGACATGGTGTAATTATATTAATATCAAAAGCTCGCTTATTATATCAAAATAAGAGCGCAAATCAAGCGTAGCTAATTATTAGCTGGCCTGAAGAAAAGAGTGATTAAAAATATAGAACCGCTGACTAATACTATAACTGGGCCAGGCGTGAAGCCTACATAAATAGAAATGAATATTCCGATTAAAGAAGATAACGCACCAAAAAGCATAGCCCAAAGAGAATAGCTAGAAAGACTGTTGGATAGATTTTTAGCGGCGGCAGCCGGGATAATAACCAAAGAACCCATAAGTAGTGTGCCGGCGACTTTTAATCCCAAGGCCACGACGACAGATACCATAAGCAGAAAAATGAAATTTATCATGTTAATTTTAATACCCATTGATCTGGTAAGGTCTTTAGACATGATCCCTAATACCAAGCCCTTAGTTATTTTCGGAATAATAAGTAAGATAGCAACAACCGAAATGGCCGTTAAAATTAGGTCGCCGGAAGTAACTTTGGTAATATCTCCAAAAAGTGCTTCCAGCAATTCTGGTTCCGGTGTAAGTATAAGACCTAAGGCTAGACTCAATGTAAAGAAAATACCGATCAGAGTCTCGGATGGCAATGTGGTTTTCCTTTCTAATATCGCAACGCCAATAATCGCAACGATTAGCGCAAAAGTTGCTCCAATGAAAGGATTAATATTAAACAATAGTGCAATTGCGATACCAGGTAAGGCAACATGTGATAGGGCATCACCCACAAGTGACATACGACGCAATATCATAAAAGCACCTAAATAGCCGGCACCAATGCCGATTAAAACCGCTGTCAAAAGTTGCAGGCCTAGGTTACTCATGACTATGTTCGTGCTTATAGAAGCCGACCGTGCCACCATATAACTGGGATAGAGCGGCTGGATCAAGTACTAAGTTGGGTTGGCCAAAACAAATCATCTTTTTGTTTAAACAAATTACATTATTCGCATAACGATAAACTATGTTTAGATCATGAGAAATTAATAAGACCGTCATATTTCTCTCGACTCTCAGCTTCTCAATCAGATTATATATTGTTTCTTCTCCGCCGACATCAATGCCAGATGTTGGTTCATCGAAAAGTAAAATATCTGGATTGTCTATGACTGACCAGGCAATCAGTACTCGTTGAAGTTGGCCACCGGATAAAAGAGCCAGGCGATGTTGCAAGAGGTGTTCGCGAATGTAATGCTCAACATGACCATCATGACTGTCATCGGAAATACCGACGGAAACTAATGACTGCACAATGACATCCAGGTTATTGTTTTTAAATTCCAAAAATTCTCTTACAGTTAAGGGTAAATCTTTATCAATATAGAATTTCTGAGGTATATAATTTGTTTTCAATCCCTGCCCCCAGACTATAGACCCGGAATAGGGGAATAGGCCAAGTAGCGTTCTAAAGAGAACGGATTTACCAGCACCATTAGGCCCAACGATAGCTAAAACATCTCCCTTCTTAACAAAGAAATTAAGATCGTTGAGAATCTTGTTATTATCGATAGTGACACTGAGGTCATGTACGTTTAGTACTGTCTCCTGTTCCATGTGTAAATTATAGCATATAATGAGGCCTAATAGCCTAAAATTGTGTGTAAAAGTCTCGGGATTGACAATAATCCTATAAAATGATACAATATAAGGACAATGAATATATATAGATCCTCAGTTAAATACCTCTTTTTCGTGATATTTTTAGGTGCTATTTCTAGCCCAGCTTTTGCTTATATGGATCCATCGGAAGTACTGAGTCGTTCTCGTAACGAGTCTGAGTTGGTTTGTAATGTTATGTACGGACTTGGTTTGCCATGTGGTTCTGGCAGGGTAACTTCCACTAATTCGCAAGCAACCTATTATAATAGTATTACCACGTCTAATACTTCAGATTCATCTCAGAATAAATCTTCTGCTAATACCACCGCCACATCATCCAACAACGATGGCTGGTCTTGGTCTGGTGTCTCAAACTTGTCGGCGTCTATATTTACCGGTAATGTCACTAAGAAATTTACAAACAATCAAATATCTCTAATTAAATCTTCTACTAATCCGGGTGTCTACGAGATTATAGACGGTAAAAAGCATAATATTCCCAACGAAGAAATCTTCAATGATTACGGATACAAGAAAGAAATGGTTAGAACCGTAGCTCAATCGGAGATAGATCGTTATCCAAGAGCTAAATTAATCCAAGCCAAGGGAGATAATAAGGTATATTATCTAACCGAAAATGGCATGAGGCGTTTAATGCCAGATGCCAAGATTTACGAATCTTATGGCAATCGTAAGGCTGATATCGTTACAATCAGTAAGAAAGAATTAAATTATTATCCAGAAGACTTATATATCTATCAGGAGAACCCCTTAAATAGAGATGTTTTCATGATTAGTAATGGTATAAAACAATACTTAACGCCTATGGCGATAAGGAGGATGGAATTGAAAGAATTTCAGGTTGCTCCAGTTAATCAATACGAATTCAGCTACTACAAAACTGGCGCCCCAATCATCTACTAAAGCTCTCAATTAAAAAGTCCCGCGCTATGCGGGACTTTTTAATGCCGGTGTATTAAAGATAATATGAATAACATTTTTAATCATACGGCTGTATTCTCTACTGAGAATCAGCCTCTATCTCGCCCCGCCGGGCTCTGATAGTCTCTTAAAAATGCTATTCATATTATCTTTGTGCAATGCGGCGCATTTGTTTAGAGAGTTGAAGGCGGATTTTTGAGAGGCTTACGGAGCCTGACGAGGCGAGTAAGAGATGCTTTTTCAGCAGAAAAAGACAGCGTACTCTCAAAAGTCTGGCTACAACTCTCTAGTGTTATTTAATTATCAAAGTTTTTTTTCGGAGGCCGTTGAGAAAGTCTTTAATCGGGAGTATCTTTTTGCCTTCTAATTGAAGTAAGGTGGGGGATATATATTTATCAGAAGCACGGATTAAGAATCTGGATTTTTCTTTTATAACTTTATCTTGGCTATTAAAGTCAACTATCTCTGCATCAAATATATTCAATGTTTTATCGTTCAGGGTCGTCCATACGCCAGGATTTGGATTAAGAGCTCGAATCTGATTATATATTTTTTCGGCTGGTTTTGACCAATCAATTCTGCCATCTGGGCGTTCGTACTTCTTGCAAAAAGTTGCTCGGTTATGATCTTGTTCTCGTGAAGTTATTTTTTCGTTTAAATAGTCTGGCAATGTGTCAACCAGTATTTGGGCTCCTATTTCTGCCAGTTCTTTCTCTATCTCTTCGTATTTTTTTTCTTTTGATATCTGATATTCTATCTGTTTTAATATCGGGCCATGATCCATTTCTTCGTCTATACGCATTAGGGTAACCCCAGTTTCTGGGTCGCCGTTTAATATAGCTGATTGGATAGGGGAAGGGCCGCGATATCTCGGCAACAGGGATGGGTGTATATTAACAAATCCATATTTAGGAATATCTAAATATCTTTGGTGTATGATTTTTCCATAAGCAACGACTATGCAAATATCAGGATTTATTTTTGTAAATTCTTCAAAGAATGAGTCGTCTTTTAATGTGAGTGGCTGTAAAACTTTTAATCCCTTTTCTTGGGCAAAAACTTTGACTGGCGGGGGAGTGGATGCACCTTTTCTGCCAGTTGGCTCGTCGGGCGTGGTAACTACTGCTTCTACACTAAAACCAGTCTCAATCAGCTTTTGTAAACTCGGTACGGCGAATTTTGGTGTCCCGAATAATATTGTTTTATGAGTTGACATAATTATAATTTACTGTATTATGTAGACGTGGAGGTGGGTATGCAGATGAGCGTACTGATGGGTTCGCTAATGCTTCTTTTGGGGGCAATTCTGATTATGGGGGGTACTGTTATCAGTATGCTCCTTGATATCTATAAAATACTGAAACTTGCTCCGAAGACTGGCTATGTTTTTACCTGTGCTACTATCTACGTTGTAGGCTTTCTCTTTGTCGGTATTGGATTCATAGTTATTTTGGTGGCCATACCCATAGCTAATCAACCCTATCTTTTATAGCTAATCCGTTTAGATGGTCGGTCTCATGCTGGTAAATTCGCGCGAGGAAACCTCGCGCTTTTATTTTTCTTTTTTTGCCTTCTTCGTCTACGAATTTCAACATAACTTTCTTGGAACGCTTGATAGGCACAAAGTATTCCGGAATTGACAGACATCCTTCTTCTATCTCGTCGGATTCCCTGGAATATTCTGTAATCTCAGGATTAAAATATATCTCTGGAACATTGTTAGTTTTAGCGACATTGGAATCAATTACGAATATAGCGAAATCTTTTCCGACTTGATTGGCGGCTAGGCCGACGCCGTTATTTCTAATCATGGCCTCTTTCATACCTGAAACCAGCTCTACGTAAGAGTTGTTTTTTATATCTTTCGGATCAACTGTCTTAAGTGTCTTTTTTAGTATTTTGCTTGGAAGTTTAGTAATATCTAACATGGCCATATTATACAATAATGATAGTAGAAATCAAAAAATAAGAGGCCCGCATAGCGGGCCCGTGATTATACGCAGTCAGAATCTTATCAGGACTTGATGGTGATAGTTCTACTTAATTTATCAATCGCCTCAATGGTCTCACGACCTCTAACATCAACTGTGGTTGCCAGAGCAATAATAGACCTGGCTATCGCAAGGCCCGATAAAGTGATTGCCTCAGAATTGCCACTAATCTTTGTGTATTCTCTAGACGAAAGAAATCGATCCAACTCTCTAATAGAATCGACAGCATTGTCGAATTCAGTTTCAATTTCCTGACCCTTCTGATCCTTCTGAGCTTCGGCCATTTGTTACCTTCCCCTCAAGCATCTAGACAAGGATACAATATCTTTATGTCATGTGTCAAGTGATGCTATTTGGATCGATATCTATACTCCAATCGTTGGGAACATAGCGAAGCAAACCTCTAATATCGGTATAGTCTTGGGCACATTTTAATATTAAGACAGATACGAAATAATTATTCTCGCGATAACCGTATTCTGCAAAATTATCTTTAAGTACAATCTGTTTCTCAAGTTTATTCTGAGCGATGGCCATTTTCAGCTTTTCAGATAGTAGGCGGAGCGCAGATAAACTCTTGGCTCTATCATTAGTCTTGTATATTAATTTAACTATTCTAGAAAATGGCGGATAGAATAGAAGTTTTCGATCCTGTAGTTCTTCATTATAAAATTCAAGCACATCTTGCTTGTCGATGACTGCATTAATTCGACTTTCAATTTTTGAAGTCTGAAGCAGACATTTCCTAGGATTGAAATCCAAGAGCTTATTGAGAGTTATCAGCAATTTCTCCTCGGTTTTAAAATCAGAGAAATTACTTAGAGCATCAATACTTGTAACTCCAATTAAATCAAAGTTCAGATTATAGCGATGGCTCAAAATCATAGCTGTTGCAATTAAAATTATAGGCCATGGTTTAACTACTTCCTTGATGATTTCCTCGGTTTCCGTATCGTTTTTAACGACATCTGAATCTAAGATTAATATGGGCGTCTTCTTTAATTGACCAAATTCGATATAGCGCAACAATTCGTCGTATATTTTTTGACTCCCAGGATAACCAGCTGGTCTCATATTGCCACTCTGACAATTCGGGCAAAATTTTGGAACCTCTTTGATTAAGCCGCAATGATGGCAATTGAGCATATACTGACTATGCTTATGGACGCGCATGACGATATCGCAATTTGGACAATTTGTAGCCTGTCCGCAATTAGAGCATATATAAAGAGAAGCATAGCCCCGCCGTGGTGCAAAAATCAAAACTTTTCCGCCGTTGTTAACGGTTTGAATAATTTCAGATTTAAGTTCTGAGCTAAACATAGACAAATTATCCTGTAAACGTTCTGGGACCATGTCTACCAATTTAATCGGATTACTATTTTTAATTTCTTTGCGGACCATTCTAATCCCTAAATTAATTGACTTAAAATATGACTCAATATCAGGAATTTGATCGGCAATGACAACGTCGGCATTATTTAGACGAGCCACTTCAAGTGCCAGGTCGGTCGCACGATATTTCGGTGTCATGTCAGATTTGTACATTTCGTTAGATGAATCCTCGATAATTACTAGTCCTAAATTATTAAATGGTGAAAAAATAGCAGTTCGGGTGCCAATTATAATTTGAGCGTTACCAGAAGAAATGTTTTTCCACTTTTCAAAAAATTCTTTATTTTTAATCTGGCTGGATATCTGAATTGGATCAAAGCCTAAGTTTCCCAATTCATTATAGTAATATGTTGAAATAGTTGAGTCTGGTACGAGAATCAATATCTGGCCAGTATTTTTTATATGTTCATTGATGTCTGGCAATAAAGATTGGAGTATCTCTTTGGCCGGAGCAATTACTGATTTATAGGAATTTGTCCGTTCGGTATCTGTACTGGAGTGGACGGTGGTGTCGATGACAGTATCAGAAAGATCGTATTTCTTCTTACCAAAAAATGATGGCAAGATCGTAGCTAATGAGATTCCTAGGGGCGAGTAATAATTTTTACTAATCCATGATGCAATTTTTAGCTGATATCTAGTAACTTGAGGATTTTCAAAAAGTAACTTATTGGCTTTCTTAATTTGATAAGATGATTTTTTTAAAATCATCTTGCGATCCGTGAGAGGCAAGGACGAGATCACAATAGCTTGGGCCTGACGATGATTGATTGTAATTTCAATAACAGAACCTACTTTAAGATTTTGATTAAAATAGTAACTTAAAATTTGCGGACCATTGGCTGGAATTCTGATTAGCGGAATAACCTCAATTAAATACATAATATTTTTTGGAGTTACTAATTATAACCGTTGCATCTCTAACGGGATAAATATACAATACATATCAGTTCATTGAAAGGAAGAAAAATGTCTCCAAAACATAGGTTTGGGATGAAGATAAGAGTAGTTTTGCCACTTGTAACTGAGAATGGATCATTTATCGCTTACTATGTATGGAAACATCCCGTTAGTCTTAATGAGTTTATGGATATCTTATTCAGTCATGAACCAGTGGTTTGGGTGCCAATATTTGACACAAAGATACCATTAGAATTTTTGGAGATTCCATTTCATGTAGATTTAGAAACCGGTACTTATGATCTGCTTATGGCGCTAGCTACGAAAGATACTGACGATAAAAATTATTTAACTAACGGCGGGATTCTAGACAGAATCTTTAAAAGCTTAGAATGGCAACTAAGCGAAATTCCCAAGGAATCTCCTGAAAAAATTACTCCTGATAAGGCTCCCCATTAATGTGGGGATTTTTCTTTGTTTTGGGTAGTAAATAAGCTATAATAGAATTATGAATAAGAACCCAGAGATTAGGGTCAGGATGGCTCCGTCTCCGACGGGCTATTTACATATTGGTAGTGCCCGTACCACGCTTTTTAACTGGTTATTTGCTCGGAATATGGGTGGAACATTTATTCTTAGAATTGAAGACACCGATCTAGAACGATCTACAAAAGAGTTTGAAGACGATATCCTAGCTGGTCTGAAATGGCTTGGCTTTGATTGGGATGAATTCTATCGTCAATCAGAAAGAACTGACTTATACGAGATTTATATTAAAAAGTTATTAGATTCTGGTAAGGCCTTCTGGTGTTATCATACCCAAGAAGAATTAGATTTAGAAAAGAGGAGTCAACAGGCCAGTGGCGAGCCTCAAAGACACTCATGTACATTTAAGCATGGGGGTCTTGCTGATAAAACTCAAACTAAAGAGAGCGGCATTATCAGACTGGCAGTAGATGAGAACTCTACTAGATTTATTCATTTCAATGATTTAATTAGAGGAGACATTAAACAAGAGGAAAGATTATTAGGTGATTTTAGTATTGCCAAGAGTGAGCGAGCGCCACTATATAATCTTTCTGTTGTAGTGGATGATACAGAGCATAAAATCTCGCACGTTATTCGTGGTGAAGATCATATTTCCAATACTCCAAAACAAATCTTAATCTACGAAGCCATTGGCGTTAAACCGCCGATATTTGCTCACCTACCGCTTATTTTGGGAACAGACAGATCCAAAATGTCAAAACGCAATAGTAATACCGCCCTAAATGAATATAAAAAAGACTACTTACCAGAATCAATTATCAATTTTATTGGTTTCTTGGGATATACATATAGCAAAGAAATAATATCTAAAGAAGAGATGGTAGGTGAATTCGATTTAACAAAAGTTCACAAATCTGGGGCTATTTGGAATGTGGAGAAACTAGATTGGATAAATGCTCAATATGTAAAAAGGCTTGAGCCTAATAAATTTAAAGAAATTACGGGTATTAAGACCTTGCCTGATATGGCTATACCCTTTGTGACCGAGAGATTAGATAAACTGACAAATATTGGTAACTATAATTATTTTTGGGAAAAACCAATATATGACAAAGAGCTATTAAGGTGGAGGGGCGGATCCTTAGAAGACGTGAAGCGATCGCTGGAAATGTCAAAAAAGATTATAGAAAATCACGATTTTAAAATTGAGAATAGTAAAGAAGCCCTGAGATTATTATTAGATGATGCTAGTAAATCATTGGATAATAGGGGATTGGTATACTGGCCATTACGAGTTGCGTTAAGTGGCAAAGATAAATCCCCCGATCCAGTTGAAATTGCTTTTGTATTGGGCAAAGAGAATACGCTAAAAAGGATTGATGATGCATTAGCAAAAATTTAAAAAAAGTCCCGTTATTAAAAAGTATATATTATGTCAAAATTTTCTAAGAAATTAATTATAAACTCTGGATTAATAATACTAACTATTTTTTGGTTGACTGGAGTGGCTTTGGCTCAAACGGAAGAAGAGAGAATGGCTGAGCTAAAAGTACAGATTGAACAGCTTGAGTTGGAAGCGCAAAAGTATCGATCCAATATAGCCAGTGAGCAAGAAGAAGCGAAAACCATACAAACAGCGATAGCCTCATTAAAGAATCAGGTAGCAAGAATTCAGAATCAGATTTTACTAACTAGCAAGAAAATTGATAAAAGTGGCATAGAAATAACCGATCTTGAAACTAATATTTTTGATACACAAAAAAGTATTGATTATCGAAAAAATACAATAGGGGAATTGATTTTGTATATGAGTAAAGCAGATGCCGAGCCACTAATTTTGTCGTTGATTAAGAACCAAAATATATCGGACTTCCTAAGACAAGACTATTATGCCAGAACGATAAATTCTGATCTTTTAGATATGGTTTCCGAACTTAAAAATTCAAAAATACGATTAGAGTCAGAAAAATCTGACCTTGAGAATAGGAAGCAAGACCTAGAAGCCCTCAATAGAGACCAATCTGCTCAAAAATTATCATTGAGTCAAGCCAAGGTCGTTCAGGATAATTTACTTAAAATTACTAGGGGCCAGGAGGCGGCTTACCAAAAAATGCTGCAAACTACTGAGCAGAAAAAGTCATTATTTTTCACGGAGTTACGTGAGCTGGAAACAAAAATAATTCAAGGTGGTCTGTATCTCGTACATGTTACGGCCAGCGGTTTACCCAAAAAGGGCACGGCATTGTTTAGCTGGCCTGAAGCTAGCCATAGAATCACTCAAGGGTATGGAATGACTACATATGCCAAAAGAGGGGCTTACGGCGGATCGCCTCACAATGGAATTGACATCGCTGGTGGCTTTGGATCGAAAATTGGAGCCATAGGAGCTGGAGAAATTATAGCCAATGGTTTGAATGATGGCTGGGGTAACTGGGTGGCCATAAAACATCCGAATCAATATAATCTTGTTAGCGTATATGCCCATATGAGCTCTCTCTCATTCTTACGTGTCGGCACACAGGTTACTAAGGGCCAGGTTATCGGCTATGAGGGCTCAACTGGTAATTCAACAGGTTCCCACCTGCATATAAGTATCTATAAAGACTTCTTTACTTATGTTAAAGAAAAGAATGGCCAACTCTATTTCAACTATTTTGATGGGTCAATCAATCCTCAAGACTACATGAAGTATTGATATTGCCATAATGGCGATTAATGTTACTATAGTTTAGTGAAGAATATATATCTAGACTATGCGGCGGCTACGCCCGTAGATGCAAGAGTTTTGAGAAAAATGATGCCCTACCTAAGGGGCAATTTTGGTAATCCATCATCAATTCATAAATTTGGCGCCGAAAATCGTAAAGCTATTGAAGACGCAAGAAAAATTGTTGCCAGCCAGCTTGGATGTCGATTATCCGAAATTATATTTACTTCTTCTGGTACCGAGGCGAATAATCTTGCCCTATCAGGCATAATGAATAATCACAGTAAACGAGGACATCTAGTTATATCTAGCATAGAACATAAATCAATAATGGCCGTAGCTAAAAGATTAGAGCAAGAGAGACATAAAGTTACAAGATTAAAAGTTGATAGGTTTGGGCTCGTTAATCTAAAAGAACTTGATAATGCTTTAGGCAAGGGTGCAACTTTAGTATCAATTATTTATGCGAATAACGAAATTGGAACTATCCAGAATATTAAGGTTATCGCTAGTTTAGTTAAAAGATATAAAAAGTATAATAACTATCCGCTATTGCATATTGATGCATGTCAGGCTCCGGGATTAATAGAAATTAACGTGAATAAGCTAGGGATTGATTTAATGACATTAAACGGTGCTAAGATATATGGACCAAAGGGTGTTGGAGTATTGTATAGAGATATAAACGTTAATCTATCGCCCATGATATTAGGCGGGGGACAGGAGATGGGAATGAGATCCGGTACAGAGAACGTAGCCACTGTTGTTGGATTTGCTGAAGCACTAAAAATTGTAGAAAATAGCAGGGAGAATAGCGTAAAATTAGTTGAAATGATCCGAGACTACGCGATCAAAAAATTACGCGAGATAATACCAAATATTATGATTAACGGACATAGCACATATACGTTACCAACTATTATTAATGTTTGTATGGATAATATATCTTCGGAGCGTCTAGTTTTGAGCTTAAGTAAAAAGGGAATCTATATTTCATCAGGCTCCGCTTGTGCAACAAACGATAATACCGGCTCTTATGTACTAAAAGCTATTGGCCTAAAAGAGAAGGGAATTCAATCTTCAATAAGAATATCTATTAGTAAACATACAACAAGACATGAAATTGATGCCCTTGCTAGCGCCTTGAGGGTGGAATATTTAGGAAAATAACTTCTAGTGCTATAATTAATAGTATAAATAGGGGAGTACTAAATAATTAAACTATATGAATATAAATGATCTTATTAACGGATTGAAGGCGATAGCTGGATTATTAATTAATATTCTAATGGCGATAATAAGTGTATTCTACGGCATATTGAAAGAACTCCTAAGTTTGATTAAATAAGAAAGCAATGTCATGAACTCGATATACTGTCGCATAACCTACATTGTGCGACGTAGTATCTCTTTTGAATTGGGTACTCCCCTAATGAAAAACCGCGCATTGCGCGGTTGTACTATCTTCTTCAATTAATCTCTCTAAATATGAGTAACTCGTCTTCTAATTCGATTATCGAATTTTTCCAAACTATTATATACATTTTGGTACCTGCGACGGCTTTAGCAACATATCTTGGGTCAGCCTTCAGGGCAAAGTTGATTAATTTCTCTACCCTATCGTTTACATCCTCAACATGAGGTAAAATGATATGAAATTCCAAAAATACATACCATTGGAATAAAACTTGAGATGTGGCTGGTTCTAGTTCGCGAGACATAACTCTAATATCATAAGAAATGTGACGTTTGCGTACATTTGCCTTGTTAATATCGATGGCATGTAAAGATCTTGCCACGTCAGGTATCTCATTAATATTGATTGCAGCAATGTCAGTTCTCCGTCTCATCGTAATCATTGCGATACTCCTCTACAAGAAACTTCGTAAAAGATAACATGCTAACATCATTGTGTCAATAACTGTAACTATCGGAGTATTTTTAGTAGAATGGGATATGCCTAAATTAATATTTGATATCGAAACTGTTGGAGTAGAATTTGAATCTTTAGATGATAAAGCTAAAGAGTTGCTTTTGGCTTATGCTGAGTCACCCGAAGAGATTGACGGTATAAAGAATGGACTTGGTCTATCACCTTTAACCGGCGAAGTTGTTGCTATTGGCATATTAAATCCAGATACCGATAAGGGCGCTGTTTATTATCAAGCCGGAAAGTCAAAGTTAGAAAAGAGCGAAGAAAATGATGTTCAATATATCCCCTGCTCTGACGAGAAAGGTGTCCTTAAATATTTTTGGGAATTAGCGACTCATTATGATCTGTTTATTACTTTCAATGGCCATGCCTTTGATTGTCCTTATTTGATGATACGCTCGGCCGTGCTGAAAATAAAACCAACCGTTAACCTAATGCATAATCGCTACGCCAAACAGCCCCATTTTGACTTATTAGATGTATTATCTAACTTTGGTGCAGCGAGGTGGCGCAAGAGTTTACACATGTGGTGCCAGGCCTTTGATATAGAAAGCCCTAAGGCCGATGGTATTACCGGTGATGACGTTGCAAGGTTATATAAAGATAAGGAGTATTTAAAAATCGCCAAATACTGTTTTGGCGATATAATTGCGACGGGCAAGCTATATGATTATTGGAACAAGTATCTCAATGTTAGATAGTGTTATTCTTATCGGCTGCTTTTCTCTCGGCGCGAATACGATCTATGTCGGTAAGATATTGTTTGCGGAGGCGGATATTTTTAGGAGTTATTTCTAGATATTCGTCATCTGACATAACCTCTAAGCCTCTCTCTAGGGATAGGAGAAGCGGGGGTATTAACATAATATTTTCATCTGAACCTGAGGCTCGCATATTCGTCAATTTCTTGCCCTTAATGGGGTTGACGGTTAAATCATTTCCTTTGGCCGTATTACCAATAACCATACCTTCATAAACTTGTGTATTGGGATCAATATATAAAGTTCCTCTTTCTTGTAAGTTATATAGAGAAAATCCTAAGGCCTTGCCAGTTTCGGCAGAAACCATTGATCCGGTCTCTTTCTTCCTGATATCGCCGACATGTGGCCTAAATCCAATAAAGCGACTTGATAATATTCCCTCTCCTCGGGTATCGATGACGAATTCATTCCTAAAACCAAGTAACCCGCGAGTTGGTATTTCAAAGGTTAGACGCGTTTCTCCATGATGTTGTTGCATGCTAGTCATGATACCAGATCTCTTGCCTAATTTTTGGATAACAACGCCAGCAAGCGTATCGGGCACATCAATAATCGCTTCTTCGAATGGTTCCATCTTCTGGCCTTCAATCTCCTTTATAATAACCTGTGGCTGTGAGACTTGAAGTTCATAGCCCTCGCGTCTCATATTTTCCAAAAGTATTGATATATGTAATTCTCCCCTGCCATAAACTTTAAAATATTCTGAAGAATCAAAATCTACTTTCAGCCCAATATTTACCTCCAGCTCGCGTTCTAGCCTTTCACGTATTTGTCGAGTCGTGACAAATTTGCCATCTTGCCCAGCAAAAGGAGAATCGTTAACTAAAAAGTTTAGGCTAATTGTTGGCTCATCTACGCTGATGGCTGTCAATGGTTCCTGATTGGCATTATCGCAAACGGTTTCTCCGATATATATGTCGGGTAGTCCGGCAACCATGACAATATCTCCTGCAACCGCCTCCTCAACTTCTGTTCTTTTCATGCCTTGAAAAGTATATAATTTGGAGATCTTTCCAGTTTGAGTTTCTCCGGTGACTTGTTTTACTATTACATTAGATCCATTTTTCATTACACCCTCATATATTCTTCCGATACCAAGACGGCCTAAGAAATCATCATAAGCAAGATTAAATGGCTGAAAACGTAAAGGTAAAGTAGTATCTGACTTTGCTGGCGGGACATCTTCAAGAATAGTATCTAATAGGGGCGTTAGGTCGACAGAGGGATGGTCTAAATCAGTTTTAGCAATACCCTCTCTGCCAATAGCAAATACGGTTTTAAAATCTAATTGTTCGTCGGTTGCTCCCAAATCCATAAATAACTCGAGCACGTCTTCCTGAGCTTGTGTCGGATCGGCGGCTGGCTTGTCTATCTTATTAATAACAACAATCGGTTTAATACCAAGCTCAAGCGATTTTTTGAGTACAAATTTAGTCTGTGGCATAGGACCCTCTTGAGCATCCACGACCAGTAAAACCGTATCAATAGAACGCAAAACGCGCTCAACTTCAGAACTAAAGTCAGCATGGCCAGGAGTGTCTACAATGTTGATTTTGGTGTTCTTGTAAAATAAAGATGCATTTTTTGAATAAATAGTGATCCCTCTCTCCATCTCAAGAGCATTTGAATCCATACTAAAATCCTCGGCTACCATGCCGGTCTGTTTCATCAAAGCGTCAGTCAAGGCAGTTTTGCCATGATCAACATGAGCTATAATCGCAATATTCCTTATTTCCATATTTTAGACGACATAAGTCAAGAATAAAACTTTTAATCATACGGCTGTATTTTCTACTGAAAATCAGCCTCTATCTCGCGCCGTCGCGCTGCGATGGCCTCTTAAAAGTCTTATCCTTGACTTATTGGCATGTAGGCCCGTAAGCTAGCACTATATTCTATACCAATTTTCGTTTTTTGTAAAGAAAAGACCGGTTTTCCAACCGGCTGGGTAAAATTCTAGCTTGATCTATTTGCCAATCCATCCGAAAGAGACACAACAACAGATTCCCATTCAATTTTTGAACAAGCACCATATTTACAGAAAGATCTTGGCCTTTCGGTAAACATACCATTTGGATGACCGTATGGACACCGATCACCATCAAGCCAGCATCTTCGTCTCTCGACTTCTTGAGCCTCTAACATAATCCGCATAGGGCTTATCGCTTCTTCCGTTATAGACTGTTGAACAACTTCGGCTAAAGTACCCTGTCGTTGTGATCCTAGGGGTCCAATCAGAAAAGTCGGATTTTTTGACACCTTACCCTCTTTTGGCAATTAACTGACCAGAATATATCACTACTGGCAGTTGCCAGCAAGAGAGTAGCCAGCCGTGATTGCTTCGGCTTCGGTATTGAACCAAACCTTATTTTCTTCTTTTATTTTGCTTCCGCTAGCACACCAAGTAAAATGATATTTCATTGAAGTCGAACTCTTAGAGGCAACCACTCGTCTATCTAACTTGTTGGTAGGCGTAGCCAATGTACCGACTGCTCCCGAGTCAATCGCCTGATAGATATTGGCATTCTGGGTATAGGAGATGCTATGAGATCCAAATAGGCCCACACGGCCCAAATTAAAGCTTACAATAGCTACTAGAGCGAAGCAGGTGCCCAGATAAATATCGTATTGAAAGCGTTTGACTAGTCCTCCAATTTTTGTTAGCATATATAACTGTTAGTCTTAATTCATTATAATACATAAGATATGGCACATACAAAAGCTATAGGTTCTACACAGCTAGGTCGCGATTCACGACCAAAGTATCGTGGAGTTAAATTATACGGTGGAGAGAAGGCAAAAGCCGGAAATATTATCGTACGCCAAACAGGTAATAAAGTTATGGCAGGCAAAGGAGTTCGAGCTGGATCTGATTATACTCTATATGCAATTAAAGAAGGTGTAGTTAAATTTCATGAAGTGAGAAAGAAGAATTTTGACGGCTCTCGCAGGACAGCCAAGGTAGTCAGCGTCATTTAAAACCTGAATATAATATCTTGACAAGACCTGGGATAATGCTAGCATTATCCCAAGTCTTTTAGTTCTATCTTGGAGGTGTACTCATGATTGATTGGATCTTTCTTTTCGTTGATCATCAATCGAAATTAGAACTGATTATTGGAGAGATTATTGCGGGAATAGGCGTTTTACTGTGTGCTCTTGCCTCGCCTTTCTTCATTAGAAATAGAGAGCTGATCGTTGAATTGAGACAAAAGATAGCCTCGTTCAATAGTGATGAGAACACAGCTCCTCTTTCTCTACGATTGATCACGGCCGAAGCGGGTTGTTTTCAATACGGCCTACTCTCTATTCTTGCTCTTATGCTCTTTTCAGGCTATTCGTTTGTGGGTATCGTAGCCTTTCGGGACATGCCATTTGTGTCAACTGGGTTCTTTATATTTTTAGCTCTTATTTTGGGATGGTTCTATCTCAGGATAAGCATAGGATTGAACCACAAAACCGGCTAGTTGCCGGTTTTTTTAAATTTTACTAGTTTGACGATCTTATTCAGCGATAACTAAGACTTTCAGAGTCGAAACTATATCGGGCATTAGATTTATTTTGATTTCATGCTCGCCAATTTTCTTTATTTTCTCATCCATCTCAATCATATCTTCATTAAGTTCAATACGATTGGAAGCCTTGAGGGCTTCAACAATATCTATTCTATCTATACCATCAAAAAGAGTTCCTCCCTCATTGGCTTTTCTTTTAATCTCCAGGGTAATGGTTTTGAGTTGTTCAGCTACGGCTTGGGCATTTTTCTTTTCCACTTCAAGCATAACATTAGCCTTCTTCTTGAGAATCTCTATCTCTCTAAGAGCTCCTGGAGTAACTGGCTTAGCTATTTTATTTGGAAGCAAATAATTCTTAGCATAGCCATCAGCAGCATTCTTTATATCCCCTATCTGACCATAACCCTTAACATTTTTTAGTAATATAACTTTAACCATAGTTTCTCCATTCTACATGATTTAGTCATTAAGTCAAAATAAAAACCCCTAAATGGGGTTACCTATACGAACTGGCCGGCTTCTGATAATCTTATTACATTTTTGGCACTCCTCGCTTCCGCTGCCAGTTATCAATCTTTCTGTCCTTGGATGGTTGCATACCTCTTGAAGCTCTTTTAGAAGCTCACTCTTTTTGGCCTCTAGATCACGAATCTGCTGAACAACGGCACGCGCTTCATATCTAACCTCAACGAAAGATCGCTTCTCGCTCATCCCTACCTCCTCAAATAGCTGGTGCCATTAAAACATAAACCAAATATTTCGTCAAAATAGTAATAAACCGCACCCTATAAAAATAAATAAGTTTTAGCTAGCCGAGAAGCCTGTAGACTAGCATTGCTGGCCAAACTATGGCCTTAAGGACACCCACCACTCCAGCCTATATTCTAACATCTTCGCCGCCAATCCCAAAGATAAGCTTAAATCGATTCTTTTTCTTTTTAGCGATTTTTATACCATCTTTAGTTGATAAAATCATTACTGTCCTGAGAATCCATACGCGGAGATAATAGTCATCTATATTCTTTGGTAAATTAAAACTACTAATTCTATATTCATTATCGTTCTCTTCTATCTCAGTTGACAGGAATTCCTTATTGCCAAATCCAACTTCGGCATAAACTCTTTTCATTAGATCTTATTATAATTCTAATGCCATGAGGCCAAACTTTTTAATCTTCTCTTTATAACCAGGATAACTATAATATGCTCTCCGTAAATCTTTTTCTGATAAAGCTTCGGGCATAATTTTTTTAATTGGATAAGTAGTAATTAAAGATTTAATGGTTTTAAATATTTTGGTCTTCTTAACTACTTTTTCAAATTTATCTTTCCCACACACTAAAACTAGTACATCTCCAGCTTTGATGTCTTTATATCTCTCCGAAGCCGCCCTTGTCTCCACGCTTTTTGTCCCCAACTTAATGGCTAGAAAAGTTTGTCTATTTATGGCCCTAAACCTAAGTGTGTATTTTATCACGACAGATATTTTTATTTAAATACAAAAGTCTCTAGCTTACGGTCATCCCAGTCGGCCCACCTAAGATGATCTCTAAGATACTCAATATCATCTTTGTTTTTACGAGTAATAATATAGAAACAAGATCTGTCATGTTTCTTGTAGCCCCAAAACCAATCCTTAACCTTTCTTTCGTATTCGTCAGTATAATAGGGTTTTTCTTCTGGGTATTTTTCCTCAAGATATTCCCTGTCGCAAAAACTTTCAACTTCATCAAATATATAAATATCAGCTTCTTGATCGGTAATATTTGAGCCATCTTTGAAATAGGCTACTTTTTTACCATTTTTCTCTAATTCTGGAATTAGTTCTTCTTTTACAAAGTGGGTCTTGCCTGAATCACTCGTGCCAATCAGGGCTAGATTCTCTCCTCGCAATAGGCCCTTAGTTAGTTTTTGTAATATACTCATACGTCAAATCTATTCCTTTTTTTGACTTATTTCAATTGTTGTAATAAAAAGCGGGACGTTTCGTCCCGCGGACAATAAATCACTAGCTTCCCTTGGTCAGAGAGTCTAGCCTTGCCTTAGCCCTTTCTGCTATCTCGCGTGCCTTTCTAATTGCTTCAAGCCTTTTTGCTATTTTTACTTTTGTCTCACATTCGAACAGGAACAAGCCCGCAGCAGAACCTGCATAGATAGCTTCTTCTAGAGATTCGACTAAACGATCTTTCTCAATGGGATGATGAAGGGTCGTTAAAGTACTTCTCATTGCTATAGCTCTTAATTTGTCCAGACTAGACTCATCTAAATCCTTACTATACCGACGGATGCGCTTCAGCTCGTCAAAATAATTTAAAACTTCAATCGTCCAAGGCTTAGCCTCATCAATATTGTTTATAACTGTTACTAAGGCCTTCTCGCTAAAATAACTTCTTTCGTGATGCTCAGTCTCTAGACCCCAGATATTATCAATAAGATTCATGAGAAATGATCGGGCAATTGTCGCCGGATGATTTAACTGAGGAGTTTCTGATGACGGCCTTCTTTTGGGTAGATTCGGAATTTCGTATCGACTAAGAGAGAATCCTCTTTCGCCAAGCCTAAAAAAGTGGTTTATAGCAAGGAATAGATTAGTATCGAGAATGATACTGCTAAAGAATCGTGGATTCAGAAGCTTACCGTAGGTTTCCTCATCGGGCACGCCTAATTTGAAAAATTCTTGGCACAGTATAGCAAATGCTTTTTGGGCAACTTTCTGACGAATATCCGCATTAGTGGCGTATAGGGTGTTACCATATTTATCGCTACCAATGTGTTTCTGACTAATATCCCCCTTTGTTCTAAGCAGTTCAGTATCATACCAACCCTCGGAAACTTTAAGAAGAAAAATTTCGCGATCAGTCGAGGTATATTTTGGTTCATTCCATGAGGAGTCAAAGTCCACATTTTTTAATTCATGCAGTAAGCCCAACATATCGCTAAGATGGGTGGCTTTTTGCCAGATTTCAAGCCACTCATTAAAATTTCTCCTAGCTGTTATATTTCTTTGTGAAAGATCTGCCAGCGTTCCAACGTCTAGCTTTGGTGGTCGGTCATCGTTCATCTGACACTTCCTTTGTTATGCCTCGTTCTGTGACGAGACAATAAGATAATATACTCATTAATGAGCGTGTCAATATTAACGTATTAAGATAACAAAAAATATAAATAAGACTTTTGAGAGGCTTTCGCAGCGCGCCGGCGCGAGATAGAGGCTGATTTTCAGTAGAAAAGACAGCCGTACTCTCAAAAGTCTTATTTATATTGTGTACTTATTTTAGTAACTCCAGAGCTTTATCTAACTGAGGATCTTTACCCTGTTTACCAATTTCAATAGCTTCCAGGGCCTTAACATCTTTCGGTAGCTCAATTTTAACATCTGCTTCAATGCCTTTTTTAGATATTGAGATGCCATTAGGTGTAAGCCATTTGGCAATAGTTACCTTAAGGGCAGATCCATCGGCAAAATTTTCTAATTCTTGAACTGAGCCTTTCCCGAACGATTTCTCGCCAACTAATTTTATACCTCTATTATCATGCAATGCACCTGCCAATATTTCCGATGCTGATGCCGAGCCGCCGTTAATCAACATAACTATGGGCATTTTGAGTAAGGCGTTACCATCAGCACGATAAACATCACTTTGACCATTACCATACTCTTCTATAACTACAACCTGACCTTTGGTCAAAAACCAACCAGCGATATTTATAGCTGAATTTAATAAGCCTCCCGGATTGTTTCTTAAGTCAAGGATTATTTTATCCGCCTTATTATTTAAAATATCCTGTGCCGCTTTCTTAAATTCGCCATCAACTATTTGATTAAAAGAATAGATACGAAGATATGCAATTTTTTTATCACTTTGTTCAATATAGCTTAAATCCACGGTCGGAATTTTAATTGTAGCTCTGATCAAAGGCACATCTCTTACTTCTCCATTTAAGCCTAAGATATTCAGAGTAACGGTTGTCCCAATCTTGCCTCTAATTAATGTTACAGCCTCGTCAGTTGATAGATCTTGAGTGTCTTTGCTATCGATTTTGAGGATTTTTTCATTGGTTACAATCCCAGCTTTTGCAGCCGGAGTATCCTTTAAGGGGGCAACCACGGTTAAGATGTTGTCCTTCTTACCAATTTCTATGCCTACGCCACCGAATGAGCCAGATATCTCTTCCTGGAATTTATTGTTTTCCTGAGGCTCAAAATATGTCGTATAGGGATCTCCGGCGCTATTAACCATACCGCCAATTGCACCATAAAGTAATTTCTCGGCGTCTAGCGACGATTTATCTACATATTTTTGATTGAGTTTATCCCATACTTGCCAGAAGAGATCAAAATTAACATCTTTGTAAGTAACATCTTGATTGTTATTAATCAGTCGTTTTATCGGTTCACTTGGCTTGTATTGCCCGGCGAAATATCCAATCACTAGACCAAAAGCCAATAGCAAAATGGGTAGATAAAATTTCTTTATCTTTTTTTCTGCTATATTATTTTGTGTTTCTAATTCCATATTTTTTTAAATATTTAATGGCATCCTTAAGGTGCTGGCGTGATTCTTTTTTTAATAATGCGTCAAAGATACCAAAGGGTCCTTTCGAGGCCCTCTGGTGATAGTGATACATTTTAGAATTTGGATTGTATATAATTCTGTATCCATTTTCCCAAAACCTACGCGCCCAGTCAACATCACTCATGTACATAAAGAATCTCTCATCTAATAAACCAACTTTTTTCAGGGTAGATTTTTTTATCATGTAGGCCGAGCCCATGAGCCAATCCGTCTCATAAATTGAATTGAGATCCTTATCTCTCATTAAATATAAATCTAACTTTTTCTGAGCAAATTTAAACTTACCTAAAAAACTTCTGCGATATATGATCGTTAGAATATCATAAAATCTAAAACTAGAATCCTGGATGGAACCGTCAAAATTAAGAAGACACGGACCGACCATGCCGACATTTTCTTCTTGACTTAGGTAGTCTGATAAAATTTCGATCGACCCTGCCAAAGGTACTATATCTGGATTCAGAATTAAGACATGGTCACCGGATGATGCCTTAAGGCCTTCGTTAACTCCACGCGTGTAACCTATGTTATCTCGAAACGACAAATATTTGACATCCTCAAATTCCTCCACGGCAACGTTTCGTGTTTCAATTGAAGAAGATATATCAACGACGATCATTTCGACGTCAGTCTTAACTAATAAAGACTTATATACCGAATTTAAGCAGAGCCTTAGAAGTGCAGAATTTTTGTAATTAACGATTACTATCGAGAGCTTCATTTGAGTATATTTTGAAACATATCTTGAATTTCTTTGAAGGATTCATTTTTTGGCAATAAAACGTAAATGCTATCAATATATGTCTGATAGACTAAATTATCAGTTGAAATAACATAATGCTTCGGCTGGGAGCTTTTCAATTCTTGAAAGAGCTGAATCATCTCCTGGAGATTGAATAAATTTATATCAGTAGCCACATCTTTTCTAATAAGATTAGCAAGGGCCAGAGCCTTAATTGGATCAGATGCGATGTTAATAGCTAGAGCCTTTGTTTTAATAGCTTCAATGATTTGTTGCTGTCGGCGCGAGCGGTCAAAATCACTTGTTGAATAGCGCGATCGGGCATAATACAATGCCGTTTCTCCGTCTAAATGATTCAGTCCAGCTGGCAGATTAAATTCACTGCCCCATTGAGACTTTTCTATAAATGGCTTATCTAAAACAATATCAATGCCATCTAGCTCATCTATTATTTTTTTAAATGACGAGAAGTCAAAAACAACTACTTTATCAATGTGCACTCCGGTGACTATTGAGTATACTCTTTTGGAAAATTCTATGCCTTCTTTTCTAGCATAACCGTATTCATAAACAGCATTTACCTTATCTGTTTTATTTTTATTAAATTTAACGTAAAGATCGCGTGGAATTGAGACGAGCGATGATTTTTTAGTTGTCTTGTCAAAGCTAAGAAGTAAAATCGTATCTGTCAGCATACCTCCTTGAGCTGAATCCGGATCATCCATACCACGCATGCCCATAACCAATATATTTAATCGATTTGGGTCAGGTATCGGCGTTGGATCCGTTTTTTCAGATGCCAGTGATAGTATACCAGTGATTTTATTCCAAAAAGGCTGATTGTTATCGCTAGTAACCGTAAATTCATTGTAAGCTAGGCCAAGTTTAAGCCCGCCTATACCTAATGCAACGACAAAAACAACCAAAAAAAATAGCTTGAGCAAGCTCTTTTTGTCTTTCTTCGTGTCCCCGCTTGAATCTAGAAAATTGATTTCTCTATACATATTTTAATTAAACCAAGTTCTTATTCTTTCAGAAGAAATTTTGGCTAATCTCATAACCTGCCTTCTTTTTTTTAATATTTTCGGCAATTTATCCAACATCATCGGTATCTCTACTAACACTTTTGGCTCAAACAAAAAAAGATAAGCTAGCATCAACAGCTCTCTTCTTACAATATATACCATATCCTTCAATATGTTAATTGTGTAGTCATTCTTAATTATGGCCCAACGGATATTACGAAATTCTAAGCGCCTTTTGGCTAGCGGAATTTGATGACGAATATTGCGGAATTCTGAAAATCCACCAGATAAAGATTTGGTGGTTTTCCTATCATGCCAAGCAATAGCATCTGGTACAAAGACTTGTTTCCAGCCAAACATGTTCATCCGCCATGCAATATCAAAATCTTCAGCGTACCAGAAAAAATCATGATCAAATACCTCGTTGTTTATACGAAGGCTTTCAAACGCTTCTTTTCTAAAGACAGGCACTGCACCTTCTACGCCAAATATTTCTTTTTGCTGGTCGTATTGATGATTATCTTCTTCACCATGACCAATGTTTATGACACGCCTTGATTTGAATATTTTAAATCCACACGTATCGATTATTTTAGTTGTCTGAACTCTGGTATTGTCTAAATCAAATCTATAAATCTTTGGCTGGACCGCACCTATAGACGCATCTCGCTCCATGGCTTCAATGGTATATAATAGAAAATTTTTATCCAATATTATATCAACGGATAATACAACGATATATTGTCCGGAAGAATGTCTCAAAAGCTCTTCTTGCCCAGCCCACATGCCGATGTTTTTAGTTGTAGCTGTAAAATTATAGCCTAAAAAATCTTTAAAATTTTCTTTCTGACTTTTTATTATTGACAACGTGTCATCGGTAGAATAATTGTCCCAGATGTTTATTTCAATCTGGTCATGCGGGTAGTTGAGATTTTTAACGAAATCTAAGCAATGGCCTAGATATTCTTGACCATTAAAAACTACCAGATTTATTGACACTTTGCTTGACATAATATATCAAGTATTATATCTTTTTCCCGAGCATCTTTCAATGGAGGAATCATGGAGTTGCCACCTGCTCCAACTTTTCTCAACGTAAAACGAGCACTAGAGCATCGGTTAATTGGCACTAATCAAATTACTTTGGAAGAAATTGATGCCTTACTTGATGAAGTATTCTCTCAAGAACTACTATCTTTAGAGAATCGCAAGCTAATAACAACTTTAGCGGCTACCGTCATTGGTGATATGATTAGAAATGGTACGCTAGAGTTCCTGGGCCTCAAGCCAAAGAACAGACATCTATCCCTAGAAGCCTTATATCGTTTTAAGAGGCCTATTACCCGGATTTAATCCGGGTTTTTTAATAATAGAGAGGCTGAAATAATAAACATTAAAAAGGCACGCTCATCAAAAATAGCCACATCGGTCATTAAATAACCAAAAACCCAGGGAATAAATATTAAGCTAACACCATAATACGTTGCAAGCATGACATCATTCTCCGCCACAAACTTTCTATAAATCCGCCTAAAGAATTCTACTAAAAATATTAGGGAAGCGATCAGAGCAAGAAGGCCCATCTCAGAAGCTATATGCAGATATAGGTTATGGGCCGAAGATCCGGCTTTCGATAATCCGAGATCCTGAGATAACACAACCGGATAATTACCAATACCCACACCCAGTAACGGGTACCTTTTTATAGATACTAAAGTTTTTTTCCATATCTCTATTCTTTGAGCATTAGACGTTTCTCCGAAATCTATTACTGACCTAATCCTATTGCCAAACATGCCCCAATCCCCTTTTGACAACAAGAATTGAGGTGAAATAAATATAGGGTAAGCAACGAAAAACATCATGAAAAACAAGATCACATAGCTTGAAATGAATTTAAAATAACTGGCCCCAACTTCTTTTTTAATCGTCATATAAATTGCCACGCAGATAATAAGGATTACTACGCCCACACTTGCCGCCCAGAAACCCCTAGTGCCAGTTAAAATTACGGCTAAGAATATCACCGGTACCCAAACGACGAATAGTTTGGTTCTCGTTTTAATTAAATCTTTGAATTTCACGCTGATATCCATTTTGCGCATAGCCCATGCAAAAATAGCCGGCAATCCTAGCAATAGAAATATAGGGAAAGAGTGGGAGTCAGGAAAAAGGGAAAACATTCTTAAGGATAGCTGATCACCATAATACGCAAACCAAGTATTACCCAGTTGGACAGCAATAGTGCACCACTGTTGACCAAACTGGTTACATTGAACGTTCTCTCCCCACAGTCTCATGAATTGATAGATATCTATGAAATACGTGGAGACTAGCTGAGCAAAGCCAACTAAGGTTACGATTATGACGGGTATGGTTATGTAAGATAGGGCTTTCTTCGTAAAATCTTTATTCCTAGACAGACAAAATATAGGTGCTCCGATTAAGCTCAGATTAATGAAGTAAATGATTCTTTTTACGGCCAATATCTTATCTCCTGCCACATCAACAGAAGCAATTGCCAATAAAAGTACTAATATTAACGACGAAGAAATGGCATTTTTCCACAAAAACAACGACGAAGGCTGCCATTGCGCAATGGCAGCCTTCGTATTTTTGAGGTTGATAATATAGGGATAGAGCCATTTAAGGAAAAGAATGATTGAGAATATACGCCAAGAGTTAAAGTTATCGAAATTAGCAGTGATTGGGATGGCTAGAAATAATGGGATTGATGCCACAAAGAACAGCACTCCCTCTTCGAGTGGAATCCATATCAAATATATAGACAAAACAATTACGAAATAAGGTACAACACTACGAGGTAAAATACCCAAAATAACCAAAAAGAAAATAACAATCTCAAGTGCTAAGATGACTTTCAGTCTTTTATTATTTAACATTTTCAAAAAAGTTTTTAGCAAAATTTGCCCAATTCAGCCTTGAAGTTATAGTTTTATAATCTTCTTTAAATCTATTTCTTTTCTCTAAATTATCTAGGCCCTCTCTTAAACTGTCGGCTATATCTAAGGACGATCCGCTTTTAGCGAAGAAGGCGGAATTACCAAAAAGTTCATGATTTAGTTCATTATCCATCACAACTACCGGAACGCCAAAAGATGCTGATTCTACTGGTGGTAATCCAAATGCCTCGGAGTCTGAAACATAGATATCCAGTAAAGCATTTTGATAGAGTCTGGAAATTTCATCATCACTTTCAATATACTCGTAATGAATGACTCTTTTCTCGCCAAGCTTATTATTTATTTCTGCTATCAAGCTAGCCATCATAGCTTTCTTATACTTATCTCTGCCTACCAGGACGAGATTTAATTCAGGTTTTTCTTTCGCGATCATCTCAAATGCCAAGATAGTCTCTTTGGCGTGTCTGCGCGGAAACATTTGGCCTACATATAAAATATAATTCTTTTCGTTGAGCTTACTCGAGATATTTCCTACTCGTCCATGGCTCAGGCTACCACCAAGCCTGGAAACAAAGATTTTGTTTAGTGGAATATTATATAATCTTGCTACTTCTTTCTTTGATGTCTCTGATATAGCGAGTACTTTATAAGCAAACTTGGCTGCCCAATTGGTAAATAATCTATACGCCAGCTTGTATTTAAAAGGTAAAGAGCCAGTCTTATATTCATAATAGACATCATTTGTTAGCGTGACAATTGCCTTCTTATAATATAGAGGCGACATCATATAGGCCGGAAAGAACATGAAATCTAGATTATCTCTTAGAGCTCTTATGGGCATCAATATATGGTAAAAGATATTAAATGATTTGAGGGATCTTGAGCCAACAATTTTTTTTGTAAAAACGGGATTCCTTAAAACCTCATCATCCGGAATAAACTGATTAAAGTAGAGATATAGCTTGTATTCTTTTTGCCATTCTAAATTCTTTTCATATTCTTTCATTAAATTTAAAACCATCTGGCCAATCCCCCATCTTGATTTTTCATCTTCTAAATTTTCACATTCAATGCCCAGTTTAATCATGATGTTTGATATAGATACGCTATTAATAGAATGGCGACGGGCAAGATATAGTCAAGGAAAATTTTCAGTTTTTTGTAATTTGGATGAAAGCCAGCTTTTTCAAGCACATATGCCCAATAACTATAGCTCTCTGTTCTATCTTTAAATTGTACTTTTGTCAGAACACAACCCCCAAAAACTAATAACTGAAGTTGGTATAGGATTACGAGCAGTAATATTATTTTATAACTTAAGAAAAAGGGTGAGCTTAGAGCAAGAATTATTATAATAAGATGCACAATAGAAATTAATATCATTTTTGTATTTTATAACTCAATGTGTTAACCTGTGTCCAGTTCTTAGATAGACGAGAATTGACCATGCCAAATCCGAAGCTACTGAAGGGGAGAAGATTTGAATTAAATAATCATTCAGGGAATTTTTACCCGCTTCCATGTCCAGGGTGCAATACTGTTCTTCAGCGTGATAATGTCTCGTTTGAATCTTGCATAGAAGAGGGCTTGGCTGAATTCATTGGCGATACCCTAGTGCAAGAACTACATATTCCGGTTTGTCCTTTTAGTCATGTTGGCACCAACTAGCCCAAGGCCCATAGGCCTTTTTTAATTTTATATCTTGCCCATCCTATTTTTATAAAAATCTAGAACACCACTTAAAATCGATTTCGAATATTCTAAATCTTTGCGGATTAATATCTTAAATGATTGTTTTAAGAGAATTTGCCAACTCCACGGCCACAATAATATTTTAACCCACCAAGGCCCAAGCTTGCGATTAAAATAAAGCGCATTTCGATAATGATATCGAAATAAGGATGGTGGGCCTAGCTTCTTTGTGCTAACGGAAACTAGATGACGGACTTTCAATTCTTTTGCTATCGAGATGGGTACCTTAGCCTTAGTAGCACGTATTGAGAAATCGGCATCTTCAAAATAAAGAAAGTAATTTTCATCCAAGAGTCCAATCCTATCAAATACTGATTTATGTATGGCAACGCCACCGCCTATAATATAATACCTTGTTAGTTTTTTAGGGACTTCGTGAGTATGACTCAGGGTAGGTCTTAACCAACCTATTTTCCCGCAAAAAGCTACTTTGGGGCCCTCATCCATGGGTATGCCAACAAGACCCTCCTTACCACCCAAAACAGCCCTTAAATCAACGATAAAGCCGTTGTCGGGTAAAGTATCATTATTTAATAAAATGACCCATTCGGAGCCATTTTCAAGAGCTTTTCTAATGCCAATATTGCATCCGCCCGAAAACCCGCTATTTTCACCATTTTTAAGCACACTTAGACCAGGAATATACGTTTTTTCTAGCCAGACATTTAGGGCGTCCAGGTCGACTTTACTTGAGCCATTATCTACTAAAATAACATCGAATGACTTTTCATTTTGTTCTTTAAGGGCATTAAGAAAATCTATTGTCTCTCCCGATGCATTATAATTAATCGTAACAATACTAATCTTGCCGTTCATAGTAATTAAATTTTAACATAAACGCTTTATTTCTTCTAAAATCTCTTTCTTAAATCTTTCAAAATTAAACTTCTTAGTTGTAGCTATAATTTTCTCAGGATCATAGTTCGCATAGTTTTCTTCTAGCCTTCTTACTCCGTCCGCGATCGCTTCTGGGATAGGATCATTGAAAAACTCTCCAGACTCTCCTTCTTTGACTATCTCTAGTGCCCCGCCTTTTCGTAACGCTAATACCGGTTTCCCAAAAGCCATAGCCTCTATGGGTGTTAGGCCGAAATCTTCATCCTGAGCCATTATAAAGGCACGACAATTTTTATAGTAAGATGGCAGAATATCATCTTCTACGAAACCAAGTATAATTATATTTTCGTGGGCAATTCTAGAAAGATTCGAATATTCTGGACCATCTCCTACAATGATCAGCTTATAGTTTAATTTATTGAAGGCATCAATAACTATATTGATGTTTTTATATTTATAAAGACGAGAAACTATTAGATAGTAATTGCTGAATTGAGTATCGATATTTTCTCTATGTACAATACTTACTGGCGGATAAATAACGGTTGCGTTTTGTTTATAATATTTACGAATACGTTGTTTAACATTTTCAGATATAGCAATAAATTTATCTACCCGCGAGACAGCTGAATGATCCCAAAGACGTAATAAGTTCTTATAAATACTTATCAATATGCCCCATTTACGCGATGATCCGTTTAAGTCCCACAAGAAACGAGTAGGACTATAACAATAACAAATGTGCCTAGTTTTAGGTTTTAATACTATACCTTTCGCAAAAATTATTGACGAGGAAATGACTAAATCAAAACCAGATAGATCTAAAGATTCAATAGCCGTTGGAAAAATGAACGAAGTCCATGGGTATATTCTTTGGATTAAAGGAATTTTCTGACAAAAAGATGACCTAATAGTAGCCGTTTTTAGATACTTTGAAGTGAAATCTTTCCGATAAAAAAGAGTGTAAATCGGTGCCTCAGGGAAAATTTCATGTAATGCAATAAGTACACGCTCAGCTCCCCCAAGATTTAATAGCCAGTCATGTACGATTGCTATTTTCATTATCAATACTTTACCACAAATTTAACCGATTAACTCAAAATCATTTCACCTGTTATGGTTAGTATTGACCGCCATAACTGCACTGTTTGGCTACCCCGAATAATGGATCGCCAAATACGGCATTTGAACAAGAGGTGCCGCTACTTAAAGTTCTATAAAAATAACTACCATTTGCTCCATAACGTACGGATCGCGTTCCATAAAAGGAGCAGTATTGATTCTCGCTTGAACAATAAGTCCAGTTATTTTGGGCTCCCAATACGCTTCCGCCATTTACTGTAACTGAGAGTGCGGAACAATTATTAGATACCGAGCAGACCACTACGGAATTAATGCTATTACTTGATAGCGAAGTCAAAGTAAGAGTGCCTCCATTCAAGCTTGTCTGTAAACTGCTAGTATTAGAATTATAGGCAACCGTGTAATAGTTGGTGGCTCCTCCATAAACTGAAACATTTAAACTCTGCCCCGCAGATAAGTTTATATTTTGCTGGCTGAAAGTTATGGGTGTTTGAGTTATTACTGGCTGATAATTATTGCCGTAGGTTACGGTCACATAAAGAGTTGCGCATTGGCCGCCCGTCTGACAAATGGAAATATTATCGCTTCCATAGCTATTTCCGTATAAATTCAGAGTATTACCATTAAGACTGGCCGTTACAATACCCGAATTAGTATGGCTAGAAATATAGTAACCGCCGTTACCAGAAATTGTCACCACAGCACTTCCTCCAGATATTAATGAGATATTTCCTTGACTTAGTGCTACCTGATTATTATAGTAATTATTTGATCCATTAGTTACGGATATGTATATTGTGGCACAAGATCCTCCACTGTAAGAACATATTCGCAGACTATCTGATCCAGTTCCCTGGCCAACAATCGTAAGAGTGTTACCACTGATAGCTGCTAAGTAAATATTTTGTGATCCCGGATACATACTATAAGAAGAATAACCGCCATAAATCGATATATTTATGGTCTGTCCTACTGTTAGATTAACGCTAGTCTGACTAAGGGATAGACTACCAGTATCATTATAACTGTTATTATAATTTCCATTATATGGCCAACTAACACTATTAGATTGCTGTCCGTTAATCATCACGTAGGTCTGACTACCTAATGTCGCACCATAGTAAGAGGTACTTAAACTTGTATTTAAATAACCACTGGAATTTGTTGTGCCAATGCTTTGAGATTGAAATCCATAACTTGATTTTTGGTAGTACAGATATACGTTGGAATAAGCATCTCCATAAACTGTCAGCTGGACAATATCGCCCGACCCAGAAGAGGCTATACTTAAACTTGGAGTTGATGCCATGGTAGTTGTTGGCATCCCTATAATCATAGAGAGGGTGATGACCACAATAAGACTCAAAAAGAGTGTATATTTCATTTATTTTTTTATATTAAACTTTACGCGCTTATTATACCCCTAATCTGAACGAAGGCAAGTAGCCCATTAGCTACCTCTTAGCTATAACATTTTTCTTGTAAGCATCTAAATTTTCTAGTACTACTCCAGTTCCTCTGGCCACACAGAATAATGGGTCTTCAGCGATTGATGCCGGTACACCCGTAACCCTAGTTATTAGAGTGGCAATATTTTTTAATAGAGCTCCACCACCAGAAATAAGAATACCTCTATCCATAATATCTGAGCATAATTCTGGAGGAGTGACTTCTAGGACACTCTTAATAATTCTAACAATTTCTGACAATCTTTCATTCATTGCTTCTGTAATCTCATTAGAAAGTATCTCTATAGTCTTTGGATAGCCAGTCGACAGATCTCTTCCTTTGACATTAATCTTCTCTTCCACCGATTGTTTAACAGCGCTACCTATGTTCATTTTGATTAATTCTGCAGTTCTCTCACCAATAGCTAGACCATGTTTCTTTTTTAAATGTTCCACAATCGACTGATCTAGTTTATTTCCCGCAATTCTGACCGAAGAGCAACTGACAATACCGCCGAGAGATATTACGGCTAATTCGGTTGTTCCACCGCCAATGTTAAGAATCATGTTACCAGATGGGTTATTGATTGGGATTTTAGCACCAATAGCTGCTAATACGGGCTCCTTAACTAAATAGACAGATTTTGCTCCGGCATTTAGGGCAGATTCTATAACGGCTCTTTTCTCGGTTGATGTGATACCGGCAGGCACGGAAATCAAAACTTCCGGTTTCATGAAATTCATAAAGCCTTCCGCCTTTTTTATAAAGTACTTCAGCATTGCTGTTGTTATTCTATAATCAGCGATAGCGCCATCTATTAATGGTTTGGAAACAATGATACTATCTGGTGTACGGCCAATCATTTCCTTGGCTAAATTGCCCACAGCAATAACTCGGTTATCTAAAACCGAGACTGCGACAACGGAAGGCTCGTTAATAACTATGCCCTTCTTTGGCACAAAAACTACAGTATTGGTAGTCCCTAGGTCAATTCCAACTTTTTTCATAGCAAAATTTGCGTTTCAATTATACAAGTATAATATACACAATACAAATTCAGGATTACGCTTAGAGGTCAACACCTTGGAAACATCTCCACTGGTGTTTTAAAGTTAATTCCCATATGTAGTCTCTCTGTATTGTAGTATTTAAGATACGGTGGAATTGCTTTTCTGAATGACAGTATAGTTGATGCCACCATGTCTAGGCATTCTTCTTGTATGGTTCTATTGAACCTTTCAATATGGGCATTGTCATTAGATTGTCTAACCCTAGAGTGTCTATGAGCTATGCCTCGTCTCTTAAGCTCATGAGTAAACCAGATGGAGAACTCTGGTCCGTTATCTGTTTGAACCATATCGAATTTAAATCCGGCTACTCTCCTCGCTCGTCTCACAAACTCAACACTGATAGCTACTCCGATTCTTTCTACTACTTCAGCATAGGCCCAGCGTGAATACAGATCAATGATGGTATATACATATATCCTAGATCCATCCGGTGCCATGATATGTACCGTATCTGTCTGTAGCAGAGCCCCTAAATGGTCCGCTACAGGTCTCAAGGTGAAGTCATGTGGTCTTTTCCATGGACTACGCTTCTTAAGTAAACCACATCGATCAAGGGTGCGTTTTACCGAGGACAAGGAAACAGTAATTCCTCTTAGCTTTAAGGCATGATGAACTACTTCTGCACATCTCTTTCTTCCAGATCTTTCAGTAATGATTGCCTGTACAATCTCCCTAGGTAATGCCAGTGGGCTTCGCCATGGCCTAGATGATATAGTAGGTATTGGGTGCAACCCGATTACTCGTGCCTTCTTGATCCACTTACTGATGGTACCTGGTGATACTCCAAAATGCCGGGCCGTTACTCTTACGCCTTTTCTTATAGCCATGAAGGCTGCATCTCTACGGACGCTAGGAAGATATGGGTTTTGTGTATACATGCTCTTCATATTACTCCTTAGGTGTTTCCAAGGTATTGAACCATTACGGATTATTGACGTCTATAGAAAAATAGCGTCAATTGAAAAAGTAGACAATATATATTATTATCTAATCAATGACTAAGACTAAAAAACGTTTTCTTTTCTATGGTTTTTTGGTCATATTTTTACTCGGAACCTGCGTCACTATTCTATATGCCCAAGGATATAAATATGACTTTACGAGATCAGCCTTTGTTAAAACTGGAGCTCTAAGTTTAAAAACTAATATTGATGCGGATGTTTATATTAATGATAAATACGCCGGACCGACATCATTTTTCGGAAGCACCTTCCGTATGGATAGATTATTGCCCGGGATATATGTTGTCAAAATAGAGAAAGTTGGTTTTAGTAGTTGGACCAAAAAAATTACCATATCAGAAGGATTTGTTTCAGACTTCTCTCATATTATGCTTTTACCGAATGGGGGGTCAGATAATAAAGCTATGAAACTTGAAATTGTCGAAAATAATAATAACTTCACTGCCGAAATGCGTCTTATCACCAATGCTAAAAATCAAAAAAAGATATTAAGAATACCCGGTCTATCTGATTATTATTTTAAAGAAGGATCAATATTGAAAATTACGGATAATTCTGATGAAATTCATATTACAACCATTGCAGACGAGATAGTTGGTTATTCTCTGTCACCTGACAAGGATAAAATCGCTTGGTGGAATAATAATGAATTATATATTTACTGGATAAGAAGCCCTTCATATTATAATAGATTAGTCGGCACAAACGAACTTTTATCAAGATATTCTACTACTATTGAAAGTGCTGGTTGGTTCAGAGATTCTGATCATGTCCTTGTTAATGTTGGGTCTAATAAAATAGTTGAAGTTGATACTCGGGGAGGAATTAATATTGTTACGCTTTGAATATAAGATATTAAAAAAGGAAGTCACCCATTGTGACTTCCTTTTTTAATTTAATATATGAAGATTTTATCGTTTACTCCACTGTGGAGATTTACGAGCCTTCTTTAAGCCGTATTTTCTTCTTTCCTTAGCTCGAGGATCACGAGTCAAGAATCCTGCTTTCTTGAGTTTCTTTTTAAAGTTTAAATCGAAATCGGTCAAAGCTCTGGCAATACCGTGTCTAACTGCTCCGGCTTGCCCAGCTATGCCACCACCATTGACTATTGCCGTTACCTTGAAACGAGTTAGCGACTTTAGTTTTCTAAGTGGCGACTCAACGACCAATTGCAAATTTTTATCTTCAAAATATTTAGTATAATCCTTACCATTAACCGTAATTAGGGCGTGTTCTTCTGTTATAGTGTCCGTTGATTTTTTGGTATAAATTCTTATTCTGGCAATCGCAACTTTTCTTCTGCCTATGGATTGATAATATTTTTCTTTTCCGTTTTCTGACATCTCCTCATCTATCGAAACGACTTCTTTATCGGTATCGATAATATCTTTTGATGGTGTACCGAAAATCTCAACCTCTATTTTAGGTTTTTTTGTTTCTTTCTCGGCCACCGTGGTTTCTTTTTTTACTTCTTTCTTGGCTATCTTGGGCATATTAATTGATTCTTAAATGTCTGATAATTTTATCTCGACTTTTATTTTTAGGAAGCATCCTATAGACACAATATCTAACCACTTCTTTTGGTTCTTTCTCCCATAATTCTGATAGTTTACGTGTCTTTAGTCCGCCATGATAACCAGAGTAGTGGTAAAATACTTTTTTAGCATATTTTTGTCCTGTAAATTTTATCTTACTGATATTGCTAATCGTTACTTCTACTTGAGGTAATATTCTAGGATTAAAAGATGGTAAATGTTTACCACGCAAATAATGAGTCGCCTGACTTGCTACTCTGCCCATCGACATATTTTCCGCATTTATCTCGTGTTTGATCATATTATTTAGCGCTATTCTCTATTAACTCAACGTATACCATACTTGCCGCATCGCTCTTACGTTGACCTAGTCTAATCAATCTGACGCAACCGCCTTTTAAAGATAGCTTCGGCATAATTGTAGTTAGTTGCGTAATTGCTTTAGATCCCAACACCTTAGCCAACTCCCTCTTAGATGAGATTGTTTCTTTCTTGGCTTGCCTTGTTAACTTACTCATAAACCTAACCAACGCCTTGCCTTTAGCCTCAGTTGTTTTAATTCGGCCATGCTCAATCAGAGCCGTTGCCAACGCCTTGTGCATCGCGCTACGTCGGTCCATGGTTCTTCCAAATTTTGGGATATTGCCTCTTTTCATTAAATTTATTTTGTCTTTTTCTTGGTTTTAGTTTCTTTCTTTAACTGTGTCTTTTCGACAGGAATTTCAGCAATTATCTTAAAATGATCATTTAGTATGTTGGCAGCTTTTACCATGGCTTCTTCTGGTTGAATCGAACCATCTGTCTCTACGGTCAAAGTAATTTTATTAAAATCAATTCTATCACCAACACGAATATTCTCAACCGCAAAATTTACCAATTGTACCGGAGAAAAGATTGCGTCAATAGCAATAACTCCGATCGCTAATTTCTCTTTTTTCCTTAATTCAACGGGTGCGTAACCTATTCCCCTCTCAACATCAAATTCGATACTCAGTTCCGCTTTTTTGTTAGTCAGGGTTGCAATATGTTGATCCGTATTTATTAATTCGATATCAGCATTAAGTTTAATATCGGCACCAGTTGCTTCCTTCTCTCCTTTAACATCTAGGGTAACTTTTACCAACTCATCGGAAAAAAGCTTGAACCTAAGCTTTTTGACATTTAGAATAATCTCAATTACATCTTCCAGAACTCCTTCAATTGAAGAAAACTCATGATCGATGCCTTTAATTTTAATTGATGTGACGGCTGCACCCTCCATCGAAGACAGCAAAACACGTCTTAATGGATTGGCTATAGTAGCACCGTAGCCTGGCATTAATGGTGATATGTCAAACACGGCCGTGTTGCCATCTTTAGATAATACTTTGATTTGTTCCGGTAATGTAATCATTTTTTTATGCCCACATGCAGATTAATAATCTCTGCATATACGCAATTAGTTAGCGTGAATAATATTCAATAATTGCCTGAAGATCATCGATCTTCAACCCACTCGCCTCAAGCGTTGGTGCACCTTTTACTTTTATCTCAATTTTATCTTTATTTACCTCCAACCAATCTGGCGCATCTACTTTTGCAAACCATTGGGGCATTAAGTTAGAGAAATAAACCGACTTTTTACTTCCTTCTCTTAGCGAAATTAGATCATTTCTTCTTACTTGATACGATGGAATATTGACCCTCTTACTATTAACTAAAATATGGCCATGGCCCACAACCTGTCTAGCTTGATCACGAGATTGGGCAAAGCCACCCCTAAAAACAACGTTATCTAGCCTACATTCAAGTCCTTCGACAACTCCGGTATATGAATCTGTTTTGGAAATAATCGCTTTCTTTATGTACGCCTTGAACTGTTTTTCTAACAATCGATAGATAGCTCTGACTTTTTGTTTGGAGATTAACTGTTGCCCAAACTCAGATTTTTTCATTGCCCGACGAGTATGAACTCCTGGCGGATAAGGTCTTTTCGTCATACCAGCCTTTGGTGAATAAGAACGCTCGCCTTTTAAAAAGAGATGTTCGCCTATTCTTCTTTCTATTTTTTCACGTGGTCCTCTGTAGCGTGCCATGATGATTATTTACAATATTAAACTCTACGGGGTTTCTTATTTCTAACACCATTATGGGCAATCGGGGTTTTATCTTGAATTGAAAGAATATTTAAACCAGTTCCGGCTAGACCACGAATGGCAGATTCTCTACCGGGTCCAACTCCCTTAATAATGATCTTTATATTAGCCAGATTATATTTTTTAGCTTTTTCAAAAACATCTTTGGCAACCATATTGGCAGCATAAGGCGTTGATTTCTTACTTCCTTTAAATCCCATGGATCCAGCTGATGACCAAGCGATAACCCCTCCACTGGAGTCGGTGATACAAATGGTCGTATTGTTATAGGAAATACTAACAAAGGCTATGCCGTTGATAACCTGTTTTTTCGCACTCTTTTTAGTAGCCAAAACTACAGTTTCTGATGCTGGTGCTTCTGTTTCGTCTGTCTTTGTAATTATTTTCTTTTTACCCATTTTGTTTTTTATCTACTGAAGTCTTTATCTGGTTTCATTTACCCTATAAACCCTATGTCTTTTCGGATGATGGCTTTCGGCCAGATCCCATTGTTTTTCTGACATTACCTCGCACGGTTCTGGAATTAGTCTTACTTCTACCTTTCAAGGGTAATCTCCTAGCATGACGATAGCCTCTCCAAGATCCTATTTCCTTCAATCTCTTAATGTTGGTAGAAATGTCTTTCCTCAAATCTCCCTCTACACGATAGTTCTGCTCAATGATTTTTTGGACTTTGTTAAGCTCTTCAGTTGTCAAATCTTTAGCTAACTTATTTTCGTCAATTTTTGCCGATCTCAGTATTACTCTGCTAGCGCTAAAACCGATCCCATATATATAAGGAAGGGAGTAAAGTATTTTCTTATTATCGGGAATAACAATACCAAGTAATCGTGCCATATAATAAATTAGCCCTGTCTCTGTTTATGCTTAGGTGTTTTACAAACACAAAAAAGACGTCCCTTTCTGCGGACTAATTTGCAGTTATTACACATTTTTTTAACAGACGCTCGTACTTTCATGTTTTTATTAAAATCTATAAGTGATTCTGGCTCTTGTTTGATCCTCGCTTAATTCAAGCGATACCCTATCGCCTATCATAACTTTTATGTAATGAAGACGCATCTTGCCCGCCAAGTATGCCAAAATCTCTCTTCCATCGTCAAGCTTCACCTTGAATTTAGTATCGGGCAAGGCTTCGATGATCTGACCATTTATCTTAATTTTTTGTTCGTTGCTCAATGTTTTTTCGGTCAAAGACCGATATGCTAAATGATTTCGAAACGTATTAACCAACCCTGAAACAGGGGTTAGCGTGATCGTATTTGTTTTTTAGGTCAGCTCCCATTTAAAAATCATGAAACCAACCTAAGAGATATTATCAATGAAATCAGCTAATAATCCGCCTTAGACTGGATTATTTTTAGCTCTATTATATTATCAAATACTTAATTTAAAGTCAAATCTATTGATAAAATCTAGGGATATACTAGCTCCGTCCTAATTTTTGCCTTATCACTAGGCATTTTCTGCATCCATATAAAAGATAGCTTAACATTAGCGCTTTTGATAATTTTACCTACCGTAAGCCCTTCAAGATATGTTTTAGTATCGGTTATAGTTTTACCGGCTATCTCATTAATAATCCTATCGCTATCTATCTTGGCATAACCTGAACCGCGAGTTGTTACTGTAAAATCCAAAGTACTTGTCGTTTCGTCAAATTTTATATTAGTGTAAGCTTTCTCTAATTTTTCAGGAAAAACTATTATATCTCCTTTTTTCTCAATCAATCTTTTTACGAGCTCATTTAGATTATCCTCTTTGAATGCGATAGTCTTAACTGATCCGTTCAAGCTCATCGTAAACGTCTCAGCCGCTTCATCTATCTGGGCAGAAGAGGTGGGATCTTTAGTCGTCATAGCCTCGGAAGTAACAACCTTAAGATTGGCCGACTGAGCTTTGAGTCCATTTTCGATCTCTGTTTTTAGGTCAGCTAGTAGAATATCTTTGGCTTTATTATAATCTGACTCTGTCACTACTTTCGCCTTACCACTTGTTCCACCGTGCATAGCTTCGGTAGATTTACCATAAACTTTTGATAGTTTTTCTTTATCATTGCTTTCCTTAAATGCCGAAATCACAAAATTAGTCGGACCAATATTATAGTCAGCTCCAGCTTTATCAGCAATTACTTCTACGATCAATGATTTACCGGCAGGAACGCTGATAGATTTTAATGTTCTAAAAATCAAACCGGCATCAGTTTGGAATCTTGTCGTAGCCACCAATGGCTGCGAAGTATTCTGATTATTAAAAACTTCAATTTTTCCGCGAGCTTTCTGGGCAACATCTTTCTCGCCAGTAGCACTAAAAGTCCTAGATACTGTTTTGTCGGTACTAATTAATTGGCCGGGAATTCTGTTTAAACTAAAATCAACGGTAGAGTACTTACTGCTGGCAGAGACTTTAATTTGTGGACTGATAGATGTGCTATACGGTTGAATGGTAATACTAGCACTCCCCTTCAATACAAATAGACCAATTGCACAAAGTATTATTAAGCCCGATACTATATAAACAATGGTTCGCACAGTCCGACTTAACTTTCTCTTGCGAATTGGAGAAGAACCAAAATCATTAGATTTATTTGATTTAAATAATTTCCCAAAATTGAATAGTTCTTTTGGTTTTCTGCCAAGATCCCAGGACCTTTTCTTATCCCAAACTTCCCTAATCTTATCAAAGTCGCTATCTGTTTTTGATTTTCTGATCTCGACTTTAGATGATCTGGCACTAGAACTATTAATCTTAAGATTTCTTATATCGTCATCTGATTGCCGTACAATGTCATCTAAATTTTTTCGTACAGCTGCTGTTGCGATCTCATATTTATTAGAATCAAGATCTGATATGCCTATCGTTGTGCCCATATCATCTTCGTCATCTAAGTCCTCGCTTTCCTTAATATTTATGTCAGGATCTGCGTCTTCTTCGTCGTCTTCAATGTCTTTCTCGTCTTCGTCTTGTTCGTCTGCCTTGTCGTCATCGACTATCGTTACTGTCTTTTTATTTTTATCTAATGCCTTATCCTCATGAAATATACCGAACCCCTCGATATTATCTTCTAGGTCATCATCGTCGTCTGGCTTCTTTTTCTCTTTTTCTTCAAAATCATCGTCCAGATCATCGTCATCGTCCGTTAAGTTGCCACCTATTAGAGGATTGATATTGCCTATTATCTCAGGATTTTCAGTATCTTCATCAGTAATTGAACCGTAATCCGTTATTTGATTAACCGCCTTGATCAATGTTGGCTTCTTATCGCTCTTCTCATTTAACAACACGTCAAATTTGTATTTTCTAGCCATATCATTCATCGCCGGATTTGAGCAAAGTAATGACACCGTCTTGTCATTCTCGGAAGCGACTGATTGTAGAGTCGCAAAATGATCCTCATTAGAGAATGCCTTGGACTTTCTGGGTATTATGAAAATTACTTCCCGAGCAGATGTTTGATTAAATAGATCTAAAACTTCCTCGAACTTGTCGTCCTTTAGAACATTTATAATCTTTGTGCTTGCCATTACTTAAATGATACCACATTTTCTTAATGTCCAGGTTGCTTTTCTGTCGATAAATCTACTTCATTCAATTTCTGACCGTTATCTAGTCTCCTAATGAAGAGCTTTCAATATGGCTGGGCTTCGTTACTTTTATCGCTTCGGCTAGATTCTTGGTATTCATCAGCCTAGTCCTTAATTCTTTAGCTCCTGGCCAGCCGGAAATATATATTTTATAAAACTTTTTCAAATTATCGTAATTGCGATCATTGCCCCAGAATTTCTTAAATAGTTTTATGTGCCGTAGTGCTAATCCAATTCTATCTTTAGGTTTTATATCGTTAGGGTCTATTTTTTTATTGAATACCCATGGATTTTGAAATATACCTCGGCCGATCATAATGCCATCTAGACTGTATTTTTTAGCCTTCTCTGTCCCTTCGTCAATACTGAGTACGTCGCCATTACCGATAGCTACAATACCGGCTTTCTTTATTAATTTTGCGGCCTTGGCTATCTCGTCCCAGTGACAAGACACTTTAGACATTTCTTTCATGGTACGTCCATGAACAATTATGGCGTCTGGTCTTGCCTTAATAATATTACCTATCCAGGCTTCAGTTATAATCTGACTATATCCGATGCGAGTTTTGACAGATACTGGCAATTTACCAGCACCACGCTTAGTCGCTAAGATAATCTCTTTAGCTAATTCGAAATTTTTAATTAAAGCCGCCCCACCGCCAGATTTAATTATTTTCTTATCAGGACAGCCCATATTAATATCCACACCGTCAAAGCCAAGCTTTACTGCTAGTTTTGCAGCTTTGTAAATATTCTCGGGATTACTACTAAAAAATTGAGCAATAATCGGTTTTTCTTTTTTTGAGAATTTTAAATGCCGTATGAGTCGATCATAGCCAGCTGATGCCAAGCCGTCGGCTGAAATAAATTCCGTGTAAAATAAATCGGGTGTACCACAAGCACTTATAATCTGCCTGAATGTTGAATCGGTCACGTCAGCCATCGGCGCCAATACAAAAAATGGCCTCTTCTTCTTAACTATTTTTTGCCAGATATTCATATTGACACACTCTATCATTTGTTTTAGTCTTTGCCTAGATCTTTCAGGAGACATTGATGCCAAAAGTTCTTTCGGTATTGGTATATATTTTTGTATTTTTTGGAACAGTTATTTCTGGTGTAATTATGTCTTTTGTGGGCATGGCACTGTTTTTTGTAATGCTTAAATCTGGTCGATTGGGTCCCAATGAAGCCAAAGTCTTATTAGCCTTGCTTGCATTAATAGTAACGGATGCCTTAGTCGCCCTTCTTTCTTATATCAGACTGTGCCATCTTGACTTTTTTCCAAAAAAATCTCCTGCATAATGCGGGATTTATTTTACAAAAAAAAAGACGCAAATGCGTCTAGATAAATGGAAGCTTGTGGGTAGAATCAATAATAGACAACATAATATCTCCAAGTCCCAGGCCGATAATGAGGCCGCCAAAGACACAGGTAATGGTATGCCCAATATCACTGAAAATTACCACTGTTTTTGATTTAGATGAATGTGGGTCAAAGATAAATGCCTCGATGAGTATCCACAGTGCAATATAAATCAGTGTCGGGATAACAATTACTTCCCAATTGAATTTGAAAAATGCCTGAGTGCCATATCCAGTCACCATAGCCCCAAGAAAAAGATTAATTTGCAACTTATTGTTTTCACTAATCATTTGATCCACCCACTTTAAAAGTTCTGGCAGTAAGATAAGTAATTATATCCTACTTGTCAATAATAGCCTACGCAATGAGTATTAATAAGTAGTGGTATTTTTAGTCAAAAAAAGACGCAAATGCGTCTATTAAAATATGAATTTTGACCACTCAAGAATGAAAATTCTCGATCGTTGGCCCCAGGCAGTGTCTAGTGCCACCCAAACCATAGCTGAGGCGAGCCAAATCGTACCAAAAAAATAACTGAGAATAGCTATGCGTCTGTTCAGCATGGACCAGAACTCATCGGCACTCACCGCTGCGTCCCTTCCTTTTATAGCTAGAATTCCGACGGTGCCATTCACCATAAGATAGACCCACGCTATCACGAATGTCACTATTCCAAAATTTGAATTCGTCTTGGGCGACGAGTAGATCAATATAATAGTAGACAAAAAAGCCAGTAACATAGGCAAATAGAGTCTGAATCTCAACATGTCTTATCTCCTCAAAAAACTACCATAACAATAATATATACCTATTAACCTGTCAACTGAATTCGGTAATGTGTACACACATATGGCGGTTTCCTCTAAGCTAGAGGAATATGTCCATATGCATGGCCAAAACAATAAAGGAAGAGAGATTAAGATGGGTCGAACCAATAGTAAAGAAAGAGATCAAATTAGTTGATTCAGCTAAGGTCTGTCCATATGGCAAGAGAAGCCTGGAGAGATGGGTAGCAGTCTACAGAGAGGGCGGCTCTGCCGCCCTCGAACCAAAATCAACTAAACCCAAGACTCAGCCCGGAGAGACACCTATCTACATTAAGGAAAGAATCATTAAGATTAGGAAATCAAAGAAGAAGTGTGCATTAAAGATACATTGGCAATTAGGTAAGGAGGGCATCCATATCCATGAGAGGACCGTTGGTAAAATACTGAAAGCTAATGATCTTGTACGTAAGTACCGAATCAAGAAGATTAAATATAAATACATCAGAGCTGAGAGGAAGCCCGGAGAGTTAATTGAGATAGATGTTAAGTATGTACCTGGAAGTATAGCTGGTAGGCAATATTATCAATATACAGCCATTGATACGGCTGGTAGGTGGAGACACCTAGAAGTCTTTGATGAAGAGACTACATATCATTCAATTAAGTTTCTAGAGATTGTAATGAGTAGATTCCCTCACAAGATACAAGCAATCAAGACAGACAATGGTAGCATCTTTACTAACTACTACATAGGTACTAACAAGAGAAGTGATCAGACAGTTAAGAATCTTCATGCTCTAGATCTATTCTGTGCTAAACATGGCATTGTACACTATCTCATTGATCCAGGTAAGCCAGCACAGAATGGTACAGTAGAAAGAAGCCACAGAGAAGATCAAGAGAAGTTCTATGAACAGAATACATTCAAGGATATTAACGACTTGAAGAGAAAACTAAAAAGATGGAATATGTATTACAATGATTTAGAACATTGCGGGCTAAAAGGTAAAAGCCCAAATGAATACCTAAGAGAATATATTAATTAACTGACCCGCCATATGTCTGTGCCTAAGACAAATTCAGATCTTATTGGCGGCGATGCCGTAAGTGGTGTTTTAAATAGAGCTGCAGGGGAAGATGTCGGAAATTATGCATATACTTTGGGCAACTTAAGCGCTGGCTCGAACTACTCTCTATCTCTAGCGGGAGGAATAGATACTTTCAGTATTACAGAAAGAGATATTACGGTTGTAGCGGTTGGCGTAAATAAAGAATATGACGGAGAGATTGATGCTACAGTAGCTCTTTCTAGTGCTGACGAAGTTATTGGCGATGGTCTGGTGTATGCCTACGCCTCAGCTTTGTTTAATGACAAAACCGCCAATACGGGGAAGTTGGTTAGTGTCGGTGGCATAGGAATTAGTGGAGCGAAGTCGGATAATTATAATCTTCTCAATACAACCACGACGACGACAGCTGACATCACCAAAAAAACCCTTACGGCAACAATTAATATTAACAATAGAGTCTATGATGGGACTACCATCGCAACCTATTGTTCTGACCCTTGCGTGCCAAGGGTTCTGATTGGTACAATCGAGGGTGATGGTGTGGTAATTGTAAATACTGGCACGAAATCTTTTCCTGATGAGCATATTGGAACAAATAAAGTCGTGACTGCTACGGGCCTAACCTTAGGCGGAACAGATAGAGATAATTATAATTTTGATGGTATTGGTATCGGTTCAGCGAATATAAATAAACGGCCGATTACGGTAACGAGCATGGCTGATACGAAAATATATGATGGCGATACAAGCTCAAATGGGGTACCAGATGTAACCTCTCCCAATTCTCCACCGATAGTTGATGGAGATTTGGCTGGATTTGTTCAGGCCTTTGATAATAAAAATATTGGTAGCGGTAAAACATTAACACCTAGCGGTTTGGTGAATGATGGTAATAGTGGATTAAATTATGATGTTACTTTTGTCCCTGTATCTACGGGAGAGATTACCGTCAAGAATATCAATGTTACGGCGCAGTCGGATACAAAAGTATATGATGGCAACGTAGCTTCTTCTGTTGCTCCAGTGGTTGACACTCTGGCGACTGGAGATAGCGTGGGCACAGCACCAATTCAAGTTTTTGATGATAAAGATGTTGCTACGGGCAAGACCCTAGCTCCTTCTGGACTTGCAATCAACGACGGCAATGGCGGAGCAAACTATAATGTAACCTATGTTACAAATATAACGGGCGTAATAACACAAAAAGGATTGACTGTTTCTGGTGCGACAACGGTTTCTAGGGTTTACGATGGCAATACTAGTGCAACGGTTGATTTTTCTACCGCAAATCTAGTTGGTGCAGTCGCTGGAGAGGAAAGCGATATTGTTAATCTAAATTCAATCGGATATTCGGCTGTTTTTAACAATAAAAATGTTGGGACCGGTAAAACAGCTACCATTTCAGGACTTACTTTAACTGGAACTGGCAAGGATAACTATTCCTTAACGCAGCCGATTCTTAATGATGGAGCTATAACCAAAAAGACTCTAACAGTCATAGCCACGGGGAATAACAAAACATATGATGCGACCGATGTGGCGAGCGTTAATTTATCTACTGATAAAATTGAAGGTGATGATCTGACTCTGACTCATCAAGCCATTTTCTCTGATGGCAAGAATGTCGGCACGGGTAAGTCAATTAATGTCACGAATATAGCTATTTCGGGCGGTATTGATCAGGGCAATTACTCACTTGGGAATACAACAACCAGCGCAACGGCGGATGTAACTCAAGCACCACTTATGGCTACAGTTACTGTAAACAATAAAGTTGTAGATGGAAATAATACTGCTACGATTACAGGGGTTACGTTAAATGGTGTACTTCTTACTGATGTCGTAACGGTTACTGATCAGGGAATGGCGACATTCGCCGAAGTCACCGTAGGGACGCATAGCGTAACGTCGACAGGCGTTATTCTGGCTGGCGCAGATAAAGATAATTACGAATTTAGTGGCACGGCGACTGGTAGTGGCGAGATATTACCAGTGCCGACCGTAGTCTATGTTGATGATGATTGGGCTGCCGTCCCTATGTGGACTGATCCTGATGAAGAGGGCTTAGCTACATATTTAGGCTATGATGCCTTCGCCACAATACAAGATGGCATAGATGCAGTTGACGATGGGGGAACTGTTAATGTATCAGCAGGAACATATGCTGAATCAATTACTGTTAACAAGACTGTTGCGATCGAAGGTGTAGGAGACGAAACGATCGTTAGCCCAGCTATAGATGGTAATGGTTTCTTAATAAATACTGATGATGTTATTATTCGAAATTTGAAGATTATATTACATACGAGTGGGGTTGATGCACAAGCAATCAGATTGGAAGGCGCAAGCCTTGTTACTTTATCCGGAAATACCATAGAAACAAGTGGAGATAAGGGCATAGGTATCTGGATAGGCGGTATTGGATATTCTAATTCAAACAATCTTACGATCTCTAATAACATTATAACTATCGCAAATGAATCAACCGGTATTTATGCTGAGAGGGGGACTCCTGCTCAAACCGGCTGGAATATTTCTTCAAATACAATCACAGCCAATCTCGGCAATCCGTTAGAGCTCTATGATGTTGCCAGCTCAACTGTTGATGGGAATACTCTCACAACATCATCTTTGGGTGGATCAAATGTAATGTGGTTTGCTGAATTATCCGACCTTTCTGATTTAGTATTCAGCAACAATGTCGTTGACGGTTCCTTGGGAAGTGAAGTTGCAATCGGTACCGGTTTTCAAACAACTTCAACTCACTCGATTTCAACGGTTACGATATTAGGAAATACTTTTAGTAATTGGGGGTCTAGAGCGTTAAGGGTGGGGTTTGTATCTGGTATTG
>Ga0209000_1000272_pt1 | contig 59751 bp, 51 predicted proteins | sample RifGroD2_FD_183998 | JGI IMG/M metagenome (GOLD analysis project Ga0209000, IMG submission 183998) | Groundwater microbial communities from Rifle, Colorado, USA - Groundwater D2 (SPAdes) (version 2) | ecosystem: Environmental > Aquatic > Deep subsurface > Groundwater | place: Rifle, Colorado... | reverse complement strand
AGCATTCAATCGGGCACTCAAGAAGTACGTGCCGTACTACAACGAGAGACGACTCCATATGGGGATTGGTCTCAAGGCACCAGTGCAATTATTAGACAACTGCGTCCAAGGTATTGATTAGATTACGCGATGAATACATCCAATCCAACAGCAAGGGCGACGTTTCCCTTTTTTCAAATCGGTACGCGTCCGCTCTACATGAAGCTTTCTTGTTTCCAGTTTCTTAACCGACTCAATCCAGCAAATCCATTCATTGCGTGCGAGTGGGGTTATATCTTCCCAAGCTTCTAGTGCCACTTTATCAGCAGTCAATACTTTTCGTAAATCATCAGGTAATTTATGCACCGTACCACTGGCAATTTTGTTTCTTTTCATATAGATGTATTTTAACAAAAAAAAAGCTGTAGCCTAGATGAACATATGTTTTCTAACGCATGTACCATATTGCATAGCATGGTACAGTTTATGTATGGAAATTAATTGGGATGAGGTGGTAGAAAAAGGTGTCCGCGCATTACCACATAAATTCCGTGATAAAATTACAAACGTAGCAATATTGCTTGAAGACGAGCCGAGTGAAAAAGTGCGACGTGATGAAGGGCTTGAGGAAAGTGAAACACTATTAGGTCTCTATCATGGTATACCACTAAGCGAGCGTGGAGACTGGTACGGTGTTGGAGAGACGTTACCTGATACCATTACACTATATAAGCTACCAATACTTATTGAAGCTGGAAATAACCTAGAAGAGATACAACGTATTGTGACCGAAACAATCTGGCACGAATTTGGACATTACTTTGGTCTTGGAGAGAATGAAGTGCAAAAGAGAGAGAAGAAAAGAATATAGAAGTAGTAAAATTACTAGTATTTAGTAATAATATTTTCAACTCTATCTTTAAATCCTATTGAAATCTCTTTACTTACCTCTTCTGAGAAACAACTTTCAATCTTCCCTGAGTTATATGAAGTAACCGAAAAATAATATGTAGTGTTATTTTCTAAGCCAGTGAGCGTGTACTGTGTATTGTTCCCAACATCTACATTTTCAGTATAGCCACCTTGTGGGCAGGAATCAGTGCGTGGACTCGTACCATAATATACTCGATACCCTCCTATATCTCCTTCTGATGCATTCCAAGAAAGAAAAGTCTCACCAGTATTTTGCGTTGAGAACAATAACCAGAAAACAAAAAATAGAACAAGCACAACGCAAACTAAAAATATGATAATTTTTTTTGACATGAAGGATGTATATTATAATTAGTATTACTCAATATAAGCATGTGTGTAGCAGACCGCAATCGCGCCCTGTGCATTAAGAGAATTTTGTTAATAGTGTCTAAATAAAAAAACCGGCTTGTGCTCATTTCACAGGCCAGTTTGTTTGTGTGCTATTGAGTTGATCAGGACCCGTAGTCCAGTATGTCATACATGCCTTTCCACGCTCCTCTAGAGCCTTTGCTCATTATCGACAACATATCACCCAATGAAAAGTTCAGTTTTAGCTGAACAAAGCACTATATATGTAAGAACAAACTCTAAAACTATTATACATAACACTATTTTACATGGTGGGTGTTTCCAAGCTATTGAACCATTTCGCACTGCTTGACTAATTATTAAAATATTGTACTTTAAACATATGTAATTCGTTCTTTGGAAAAAATATGTAGAGCGTAATAGAAATACTCAATCTGATGAAGGGAGGGCTGTATGAAGAAATCGGGAGAGCAAATTAAATCTATTTTGGTGTTGGGTATGGGCAAGGTAGGTCACTTGGTTGCCGAGTTACTGCATGAGACAGGTTTTTCTGTCGTTGGTGCAGATGTACATATATCAAAAGATTCAAATTTCATTGCAGTTGAACTTGATGTACGCAATGAATTCCAGGTCAAAGATTTATTAGCAAAAAGGTTTGATGCGGTTGTGTCTTGTTTGCCATTTCATTTTAACTCCGTAATTGCAGCATATGCGTGCCAACTTGACGTTCACTATTTTGATTTGACCGAGGACGTTGCTACGACGTTAGCTATACGCAAAATGAGCAAAAAATGCAATTCGGTAATGGCACCACAGTGTGGTTTGGCACCAGGTTTTATTGCCATAGTAGGAGCATCTCTAATAAAAAAATTTGATCGAGTACGTTCATTGAAGCTCCGAGTTGGAGCACTTCCCAGAAATCCAAATGGAAAAATCGGATACTCGTTTAACTGGTCTCCAGAGGGAGTAGTAAATGAATATCTCAATGATTGTACTGTGATTGAAAATGGTGTGAGAAAAGTTGTTTCTCCCATGGAATGGAAGGAACAGCTTATGATTGAAGGTACACTTCTCGAGGCATGCACCACTTCTGGTGGGCTTGGTACTATGTGTGAGACATTTCATGGTAAAGTTGAAAACCTGGATTACAAGTCTATTCGTTACCCAGGACACTTTGAGCAGATGAATATTTTTTTCCATGAACTGCGGATGTGCGAGGATCGTGAGCTTGCTGGAAAAATCTTAACAAATGCAAAACCACCTGTAAGCGATGATTTGGTATATATCCATACGTCTGCAGAAGGGTGGGATAAAGACGGGAAATTGTTCCGAGAAGAGTTCGTAAAAACATACAACCCGATGACCATTGGAGATAAAGAACGTACTGCTATTTCTTGGACCACTGCTTCAGCAGTGTGTGCAGTTGTGGAAATGGTTGCATTCAATGTCTTGCCAAACAAAGGTTTTTTAAAACAGGAATGCATCCCACTCTCTCTTTTTCTAAGTACAGAAAATGGTAAGCGTTTCAGTGGAAATACGTTGTAAACCATACAGAAGCCCTCGACACGTCGAGGGCTTCATTTGCGTACATTGAGCTATCACAGTATGTAGGATTATTTATTAGCTTCTTCTATTCTTTTTCATACCCCAAATGTGCATTATCCATTTTTTGTACAGATTGATGTTATATTGAAATATGGAAGCCCATATTTGTAATATGGCATTACTGTTTTTTGAAAGTTGAATAGACGTAAAAAGGAGGTGGTAATGCTTTTGGTTTGAAAAGTAGTTTGTCTTGCAGTAAGTGCAGTCGTAGTCTTTTTTAAACGGAGGTTGAGTATGAGGATATGTTTTGTTGTTATACTTTCATTTGTATTGTCAAGTTGTGTAGGTAAAAAAGTTGAGATTCCTATATTCTCATACGACACACACGTAAACTCAATCATAATAGTTCAAAGTTCAGTTGGACATGGTACAGGTTTTTATGTTGGAAACGGCTTGTTTCTTACTGCTAAACACGTAGTAGAAAACAGTGAAGTTACCTATTACGCAATCACTAAAAAAGCTGAAGACAAAAAAATAAATCTTGAAGTCGTATACAGATCACCTGATATTGATTTAGCTGTATTAAAAATCAAGGATGAAAACCATGGACTCACTCCACTGAAGCTTGCTGACGATAATGCAAAGATTGGTGACCTGGTCCACATGATTAGTAATCCCGTAAACTACAAACTACTTTCTTTTTCATACAGTTACGGCTACGTAATGAAGGACGGTTTCATTGACAAAGAACCGCCATATTTAGGTCAGCACTTTTTGTGCCAAATAGCTCGCTACTTTGGTAGCTCAGGTGCACCCGTTTTCAATACCAATGGTGAAGTTGTTGGGATGTTGAACATGCTTATCTTAAACAGTTCAATAGGTTGTGGTCTTACCATAGAGGCTATACGCAAAGATTTGGTTGCTAAGGGTTTCTTGAAAATAGAAAACACTCTTCTCAAAAGTAACCTTGTGATTAATTGATATATTCAAGCCGTAGATTACCTATTGGTTGAAAGGTATCCTCAATAAGCATATCTCTTAGTATTGCATAGGTGCTAAAACATGTGTGCTATAAAACAATCCTAAAAGCCCCCGAGTTGCTTGGGGGCTTTGCCATAGAAAAATCTAAACACCAATCATTTGTAATGCGAGTTTGCGTGGTCGTGCACGATCCAACTCAAGTGCAAAAACACGTTGCCATGTACCTAGTTGTAATTTGCCATCAACAATGTTAACCAATTGTGCAGGAGATAGGTGCACTGCTTTACAATGCGAGTGACCATTATCACATTCACCGTCACACATGTTCACTGTTCGAATGGCGAAATTATCGTGATGATACTCTGTAGTACTTGGTGCCAGACGCTCAAGCATTGCTTTCATATCTTTGATTAAAAGAGGCTCATTCTCATTTATTAGCACTGCCATAGTCGTATGGAGACTTTGAATATTTACCACTCCGTCTTTTAGGCCATGTTGAGTTATTGTCTCATTAATCTTGTCGGTAACATCAATAAATTCGAGTCCTTCAGAGCTTTGAATATCAATGGTGTGATTTTTTATATGCATAAATATTTGAAGAAAATAATTTGTAGACTGCAGTATAGCAAAGTTTAGTATAAATAATACCGTCAGAGAACTGTCCTTCACTGACGGTATAATATCTAACACAGCTATAGCCGAAGCATTTTAGGAACGTCTACCGAACCGACAATGTTTTGCCAGCAAATTCAATATTCTTCGGATGAATTATGACTTTTTTTTCACCTTCTTCAATATAGCCGGCAACAAATGCGCGTTTACCAAGAAACTTGGCGATTTCAACCACTTGTTTCCCTTGACTCTCAGGTACGTACAGTGCAAACCCCGCACCCATATTAAGGTTACCGTACGCTTCCAAATCATCAACAGGTCCACGCTCCTGTATAAAGTCAAAGATAGGTAACTGAGTTGGGAGGGTATCTATAACGTACGTGAAAGGTTGAGTTGCTCGCATAAACTTGCGCCAACCATGGCCCGTGACATTTACCGCATAGTGTATGTCGATACAAGCGTCAAGACAGTCCTCGACGACGTCGACGTAAATTTCGGTTGGGTCAAGCAAGGTTTCTCCATACATCCTTCCATCAAAAAGTGAGCTGAGGTACCCCTTCTGTAATTTTGAAGCTATCTCTCGCATCAATGTAAGTCCATTTGCGTGCACACCAGAACTCTCGAAAATAACGATGACATCCCCGTGTTGTATGTTACCAGCAATCAATCGTTTTTTTGGCTTTATTATGCCGATAGCTGAACCTGACAGAAGTGCAGTTCCAGGTACCACGATACCCTTGAGGGTTGGTGTTTCACCTCCTCCCCAAATACACCGGGCGAGATTACATGCATTTTTCCATCCGACAATAAGATCCTCAGAACGTTTTTTATCGTTAAACCAGTCTGAACTGCAAACAGCAACATGCATTGCCACTGAAAGTGGAAGAGCACCCAATGTAACAATGTCGTTGACAATCATGGCAACTGTACATTGTGCCACATGGTCATAGTACGTTTTACCGGTGAGTTCATACATTGCATCAGCGACCAGATTCTTGGTGCCAAGGCCTTCTTCAACGTGAGCAAAGTAACTTTTTGTCGCTTCGATTAGGTAGGCGCTTTCACCTCTTGAGGGTTCAAACTCTCGAAGCTTACCGTTATTGAGACGAGTGATGTTGCCCGCCGTTCCTCGTGCGGCGAATTGCGCATCACGTTTAAAGGGATCCATTTCATCGTAATTGACACCAGTATCTGCGTAGGTCATCTTTTCCATTCTGGGACTCCTTGCTGTTGAGGAAAACTGCCTTGAAACGTAGGTTTATTTGCCAAATTACTAACTTCTGAGCATACCTTAGCTTAAAACCTAAATATATTCAATAGTGGTATACTGACTTAAGACAAAAGAGACTGTGTACCTCAAACTCAAACAAAGGAGAAACCCATGCCAACGATATCCAAAGAGGTTATTATTGCTGCGAATAAAGGAACGACAAAACTGTTTTTAATAATTCAGTTTTTTTTCAGTTTAATTGGCTCTGGTCTTATCATCTATATTGGGTATGTATTTTTCACAGAAGGGAATAATTTTTCATAGTCAAAGATCCTGAAACATCAAATCCCATAAAATTATTGCCAAGAATATTTTTGACTTTTTGAGCAATTTCTTTAAGTTTTGGTGTCAGTGAAGATAAATAATCCATCTTTCAATTTTAACTTAGATGCTAGAGTTACGATAGGAGATTACCTTCTTTCGAGGCACATTGTCGCTTCGCTCTGTGTAAACGTTAGTCCTACGGTTCGAGCCCTATCCATGCTCAGAGTAACAACTAAGCCCCCAATACTCAAACGTATCGGGAGCTAAGTTGTACTTGCTGGCAGTTTGGGACGAAGTTCGAATTTTCTGTAAATATATCAGGTGATATAGATATTCTATACTTTAGAGTATCTCAAACGATGACACAATGTTTAGAGCCTCTTTGTACGGCAATTGATATCCATATAAGATATTGTGTAAATATATTTCATATACATACTTACTGTCAGAAATCAAAAATAAGTAATTTCCACTTACATCAACCACCACCCCTTTTCCACCTCCAAATGACACAGGTTGTGCATTGGTCATATCCCTTTTCTTAAATGATTCAATTAACGTCATGTCCCTCACTGTAATCTGTATAAATGCCTGTATATCATCCTCATATCCCGTTGCTTTTTGTTCAGGCGTTATAATTACTTCATCCATCACTTTTAATTCTGGACTGAAGCTCGTTGTTGCATTATGTTTCAGTTCCCAAGATTTTGGGTACATTATTTTATAATATGGTGTATTATTATAGGAAGTTGTTTCATTACTCCCAATGAAGTCTTTTAATGCAATCTCATCTGAGGGAAATGCTGCAGTTATTCTCTCACCTTCACACTCATAACAAATAAATTTAAGAAGAAGTGTTTCTTCGTGTTCTTCAATAGGCGGTTCAGGTATCGCTTTGTTTTTGGGTTCAGTTGGATTTGCTGGAATAGGATAATTATCACTTGATATTACATTTTGCAATTCATCACCCAAAACTATCTCCTGTTCTGAGTAATTCGAATCTTTACCATATTCTATTCCCAACCAATACCCAATAATTGGTAACATAATAAATAGTACAAGTGCCAAAGTTTTTGAAAATGGAGTCACTGTAGTAAATTGAGTTTTCCAGTCTATTTTATTTTCTTGAGATTTATTTTCCATAATTTCATCATACCAAAGTTCGATAGTACCCAACAGGTACCCAAAATGAGTCAATGTTTACTTAGTAAAAACCTTTGCTGCCGGACTAGGGCTCGCCTCTCCCTGCGGGTCGAGATCAACGTTTACATTGTCGCTTCGCTCTGTGTAAACGTTAGTCCTACGGTTCGAGCCCTATCCATGCTCAGAGTAACAACTAAGCCCCCAATACTCAAACGTATCGGGAGCTAAGTTGTACTTGCTGCCGGACTAGGGCTCGAACCTAGATAAACGGTACCAAAAACCGTTGTCCTACCATTAGACGATCCGGCAATACTCCACAACATTATCACACTTTTGAGCGGTTTCCAAAGAAAAATTCCTTTCTAGACAGGGCAAGTTATAGGCTCCTCGACACTCCAGGTGCCGTCAAGTGTTTCTCCATACTTCCCTCTCGGAGACCATTTTGCACTCACAAAAGAACAGTTTCCGATACGGAGTGTTTTCCAAAGCGCTCTTTTATACTCACGGAGTGAATCTAAACCATCGTGTTTGATACTGCTTATGAAATTCGACATAAGACCAGCATGTGTAACTACTAAAATGTTTTTCCCCTCCTTGCTTGCAATGTAATCAAGCGCTTCCTTGGAACGTAAGCGAAATTCTTCTAAATTTTCTTCATCACTGAAGTGCCAATTTTTTCGTGATGCAAATAAATATAACAAACCCATAATAAAAACCGACTTTGGAGAAAACCAGCTCGTGCCGTGTAGTGTTTTTGGCCGTCGAAGCTCGGCGAGCAAGTCGGAACATTCTATAGGTGGGTTCCCCACCACTTCCGCAACCAATTCTGCTGTTTCTTTTGCACGTTCGTATGGACTCGTAAGAATATAGTCTATGCGTAACTCTTTTATTTTATCTGCAATAGCACGAGCTTGCTTTCTCCCTTCTGCCGAAAGAGGGGTACTAGCATACTGGTGTCTCATTTTTTTATTGAAGAGTGTCTGCCCGTGACGAAGAAAATATACGTGCTTCATGATTAGATAAAAGAAATGGGTTCACAAGTTGACGTATCGAGATGAGAGTAATCATTCCACGCAACGAGACGCCACTTGTTCCCCACTGATTCTGGAAAGTACTCACAGCTCGTAACACCCGTATTCCTTTGACTCAAGAAGCGTACGAGTCGTATTGCCGTGAGTGCGTCCGCACTTCCCTCGGTCATCATAGTAGCAAGCAGTATACGCATAAATGCACCATGGGTAACTGCAATAATCGTTTTTTCCTTCCTTTCTGCAAGATTATCTAGAAGTGATGTCGCACGCGTATGAAGGTCGGTATAGTTTTCTTCATCCTCATAGTGCCAATCAGGCTCATGTAGGTGCGCAAGTATCTCTTTATAAAATTCATTGCTTTCGGGAGACATCACTGATTTATTCCAGAGCTTAGATGGTGGTCTGTACTCATGGAGTGTTTCAATTGTTTCGAGGGGGAGATTGGTGACAGATTGAATGGTCTCTGCTGTTTGGTATGCACGCATCATCGGACTTGATAGGATAACATCTGCATTAAATGACAGTGCCTTCCGCGCTACTATTTTCGCTTGTATGGTGCCCGCTTCTGAGAGCGGGTCATCAGCATTTTGAAAAACTTGTTGTAAGTTTCCCACACTCTGTCCATGACGAATAAAATATATTCGTTTTTTTGTTGTAGCAGTCGGCATAATTTTGTGCTGTTATGATGTAGTTTTGCAGTTTTCGCAGTGTTGTATAAGTGCAAGTTCAAGGGGTAGCTCCGGCGTATACGTCGTGCCTATGAGTAGGTGTGCATCAAGAAGTGCCAGGAGTAACTTAGAGTGTATGTGTGCTTTGGAATCCTTGGCATGACGTAGGAGCGCCGCATACTCTTCTTCAGTAAATTCTTTCTGTAGTTCATTCGTTAGTGAAGGTGCGGCGCGCATGAGGAGTATGGCACGCAGTAACCTTAAGAGTAGAACAAGAACTGTATGCATATCAAGACCTGAAATAGTTATCTCATGCACGATGTGTAGACTGGTGTCAAGATTTCCTTCCGCAACAGCATCAATGAGTTTCAATAACTGTGTACTTCTCGGTGCTCCAGTTATAGCTTCTACTTCTTCGGGTGTTATTTTCTTATCCTTTGAGCTTGCAATTACTTGTTGTACGTACCCAAGTGCATCTCGAAACGAACCAGAAGCTAGAAGAGCCAATAAATCTGCACTCGAAGGCTCCAGTGCATACCCCTCACTCTTTGCCACACGCAGTACCATCTGTTTGAGAAGCTCAGTGCTTGGTTTTTTAAAGGTAAAGGTTTGACACCGTGAAATAATAGTATCGGGCAATTTTTCCAACTCTGTTGTCGCTAGTATAAATATCACATGATTAGGTGGTTCTTCAAGGGTTTTCAAAAGTGCATTAAAGGCCTCTTTAGTAAGCATGTGCACCTCGTCAATAATGTACACCTTATAAGTCGACTCAAACGGAAGCGTGTGTACTTCCTCTCGAAGTGCCCGTACATCGTCGACACCGCGATTACTCGCGGCATCTATCTCATGAAGATCTCTTGCTTTGGTACCAATATTTGCCGCAAAAATTCTCGCAAGTGATGTTTTACCCGTACCTCGAGTACCCGCAAAGAGATACGCATGACTAATATTGGCAAGACCTATCGCTCCTTTAAGTGCAGTAATTACATGTTCTTGACCAAGTACTTCTGCAAAATTTCTTGGTCGATATTTACGATAGAGCGCGACACCTGACATTGAGACAGTATACCTTACAGGATTGAAAGTTTAAAGTAAGCGAGTAACGAGTTCTGAGTAGCAAGTAGCGAATACGGAAACAAATTCTTTGTCTTTGCAAAACCCGGTACTTTCTAACGCAAAAGAAAGTGCCGAGGAAACATATTAAAAAATGGGTCACTTCGTTGCGACTCGTGATGACGAACCAAACGTTACTTGTAGATGGAAACTCACTACTCGATAACTCGGTAACTCGCCAACTTTTCAATCGCTTCCGCAACATTTTCACAAGCAAATAGTTTTACACGCAATTCTTTTGCACCCTTAAAGTCCGTAATATATGCTTTGAAATGTCGCTTCATTAATGCGAAGCTTTTGTGTCCACAAAGTTCATCAAACGCTTTAGTATGCTCTATGAGTATTTCAAGTTTTTCTTGTAACGTTGGTTTTTTTTCTGAAAAAAGCCAAGGGTTGCCTAAGATTCCTCTCCCTATCATTACACCATCCGCCCCCGTTTCTTTGGCAAGAACACGTGCATCTGCAACACTCTCGACATCTCCATTCCCAAAAATAAGTACTTTTTCTTTATTTGTAAGTTTATTTCGTACTTCCACAGCTTCACGAATATGTTCCCACCGAGCGGGTACATTAGAAAGTTCTTGACGAGTACGCGCATGTACCGTTATAAGCGCAGGCTCTTCTTTGATAAGTTCTGGGAGCCACGTAGCTAAGTCGTTGTAGGCATATCCTATGCGAGTCTTTACTGAAACAGGAATCTTACCTTCTGAACCTTTCTTGGCACTCCGTATGAGTGCTCGCGCGAGCTCGGGGTTTTTCATGAGTGATGCACCTGCTTCTTGCTTCTCTATAGTGCGATACGGACAACCCATATTGATATCCACGCCATCAAACCCAAGCTCTGTCACCAAACGAGCTGCGTATTCCACCATGTCTGGTTGGGCTGAAAACAGTTGAGCGACGATAGGATGTTCATCGTTTTCATACAACAAATCCTTCATGAGCGGATTATCCGCATCTGAGATTTTATTTATTTCGCGTGTATGGTATAGCCCATCAGCAGATACAAATTCAGTCCACAGTACGTCCGGTTTCCCATATTTGGTTATGATACGTCGAAAAGCGGGATCAGTAATCTCCGCCATAGGGGCAAGCACCAGTATCGGCCTTGACAAAGTCTGAAATAAATTATGCATTATAATATAATAGCAAAAAGAGTATCAAGTTGCGAGTAACGAGTTGTAAGGAAATTAGTAGCGACTAATATACCCCGCCATGGCTGGCAAGCTCGTTATTTGTTATCAGAACTCGTTACTCAGAACTCGCTTACTCGCTACTCGGTATCTCGCTACTCTTTTTAAACGTAAACGTGTCTCCAGAGTGAAGTGTCCCTTTGAGCATTTCATCTGCTATAACTTGTTCCAACTCTTCCATAATTGCGCGCTCTAACGGTCTTCCACCAAACTGAGGGTCATACCCCTTGCTCGCTACATAATCCACGAGCTCATCGGTCACGGCTATGGTAATATTTTTTTCTTCTGCAATCCGCTTCGCAAAGTTCATAATGTGAATCTTTGCAATTTCTTGCACATGTTCCATTTGCAGTGCGTGAAAGACTACTATTTCATCAAAACGGTTTAGGAGCTCTGGCCTGAAGAGGCCATGTGAAATAATATGATCGACAAGTACGCGCTTTTCCTCAGAAATATCTTTATGTTGTTTCTCCAACTCCCATATCAAATCAGCTCCTGCGTTGCTCGTTGCTATAATTATCAAGTTTCGCATATTAACACTTGTACCTGTTGCATCCGTAAAGTACCCTTCATCAAGTATTTGCAGAAAAAGATCATGCACGCCTTTATCTGCTTTTTCAAACTCATCAAGAAGAAGTACGCCATATTGCCTCTGACGCACAAGAGCTTCTAGCCTTCCTGACTTCCCCGTGTCCGCAAAGCCTATGAGTTCCTCGACAGCATTCTCAGCTTGAAATTCAGACATATCAAGGCGAGTCATTGCCTCTTCGTCATCAAACAAAACTTCAGCAAGTGCCTTCGCAGTTTCAGTTTTTCCTACACCAGTAGGACCTAAAAACAGAAATGTTCCCAGGGGTTTTTTTGAGTTTGCTATTCCTGAACGTGCACGTCGTAAAGCCTTGGCTACTGCAGATACTGCACTCTCCTGTGCTACAACTCGTTTGTGCATAACGTCTTCGAGTGACAAGAGTTTTTGTTTCTCTTCTTCAGTAGGCTCTCCAATAGGCACGTTGGTTTTCTTCGAGACAAAGCTTTCCACGTGAACAGCTAAAATTTGTTCAACATTCTCAGCACTGGCATATGTAACAAGCTCCTCCAGCAAGTCAAACGCCTTGTCTGGCATCACACCCGTCGGGAAATACCTATCAGCAACGTCAGCAATTTTTTCAAGAGCAGGAATCGTAAATACTACAGAGGTTCTTCGCTCACGCATGAGCGCACGTTGTTGGAGAAGATCAATAATACCCGACATACCAACATCTTTCATTTGAATCACATCAAACGCTTGGGCTAACCTACTCTCATGAGATAATTGCTTATTGTAGTTTTCTGAAAGCTCAGCAAAAACTATCTGTATTTCCGGAGACTCAAAGTATGGTGAGAGAATATCAACTAAGTCTACACCGAGAGTTTGAGCACTCCGTATGGCAGTAGCGATATTTTCAAAATATAAAATAATATTTCCTGAATCAACTGCTTGTGAAAACGTTTGGCGTAAATTTCCCTCAAAAATACTTTTTTCATCCGATGCAATGACGATTGCCTCCAAGTCTATATAAAAAACTCTTCGTGACTCAAGTGGTGGCAGTGCATGTCCTTCACGTATTTTGTGATACAACTGAGCAGTACGCTGACGAGCCACCAATACATCATTGGTCAGTAACAGCACGTTTGACTGCCGACCTCGTGCAAGAATCTGTTCTAGCTCCTCTACCTCATCATCTTCTTCTCGACGAGTCATGAGTGCAGTCTGCCATATATGATCCTCAGTAATCTCATGACCAAAACGTTGCAAGAGAAACGTCGGGCCATAGCTCCACGTCTTACCCAAACCTGGGATTCTCCCCAAGTTATCACGAGACCACCACCGATGAAGCTGGCGATCTTTACGCTCTATTGAAGTTACCCATTCCGCAGCGCGCATAAACTGTTCTAAGTTTATGTTGTTTTTTGCAAACAGAGCGCGTAACTCTTCATCTTGCTTGTAAAGACTTTTCGCATATGTAGCGAGATCGACACCCTTGTCTCGCTCCACAACAAACCCTTCCGCTTGTACACCTCCCGTACGGTTCTTCTCGAAAGTCTCAAAAATCTCCGCAGAAATACCTGTTCTAAAAAGTGTTTCTTGTCCATAGGTAGAGTTGAAAAAGCCCCCTGTAATATCTGAACCTTGAGTCTCGAAAATTATAGTTGCCACTTCCCAACTTGTAGGCATTTGTACGGGGTCTTTGGTCTCCGCAAGAATTTGTTCCAACCCCCTGAAGTAGTATGAACGGTGCATTGCTTCAAGCGCAGAAAACACAAACGCTGCTGAGAAAACAATAAGAAAGAGTCCGTAAATCCTGTTTGCCAAAGAGCTAAGGATGGAAAACATTGGCAAGAGTCTAGCCGTCATATTGTCCACAGCAAATGCAAGTGCAGCGAGCGTAAAGATAAACGCGCAAGCGATCAGAATATTTTTATATATGAGATGTCGCTTCTCAGGAGGAAGTACACCACGCAATAGAAGTGCTGGCTCATATATTTCAAATATTATTTTTTTGAGAGTTGAGAAAGGCATACTTAATGACCAAGTGACATAAGCTTAAGACCGTATGTTACAAGGAAAAACAAAAGTAATGGTGCTAATATCCATGCCACAAGAAATAATACACCGACAAGTATTGTCAAAATAATAAATAAAATACCTATGAGAATAAGGAATAATCTGAGGAGCGCCCCAACGACTCGCATGAGCGAGTTGACAACAAATGCTTGTGCCCAAGCTCCCAAGTCAAACCTTTTGCTATAGTGTTCACCAAGTCGTTCAAACGGCTGAAAAAGCGTTTTAAGGAGAAGAGGTATTGAGAAAAAAGTATAGAAAAACCAAATAAAGTTCCGTACCACACCAATCAAATCCACAATCCCTTGTGAGTAGTGCCACCTTATATAGTAGAAAGCGAAACGCATACGAAGTACTATTATTGTATCACAATAAGGCTTCTAAAATCACTCTGTTGAGAGATATTTAACAAAAGCTTTCGTACCAAAGCGCAGGTCTATATACTCAACCTTTGTAGCGTCCTGTATATGTTCAGATTCAAAGAGTGCAGTAAGTCTTCGTGTAATCGTTTCCGGACTTTCTTTTCTCGGTATGAGTACACGTAGACCATTACTCAGGTAAAGTTCTATATCTCTCTCATCTACAAAAAGGAGCGCCTGAGGTATTGAGCCATTTGCCTCCTCAAGGGATATATAAAATTGTTGCCAAACGGTAAATTCTTCCTCAGGAATATACTGCTGTGCTATCGGCTCACCATGTGATAGTGAGCCGTAATACCGAGGAAATATGTTACCGGAAAATAAAGGTGCGCGTGCATAAATATATCCTTTTTTATCAACCAAGTAGCACGTACCCCACACGTCACTGGAGTCTTGTTCACTTGTATCAACGTGTTGTACTTGGGCAACAGGTGGAACAACATCACCACACCATAGTGCTACAGGGATGCGCTCCTCTACGGACACACTCAGTGTATACAAACCAGTACGCTTAATCTGCGCATTATCAATTCTAGGAAACTTCGTTTCTAATACGTCTTCAATGTAGTCTTGTGGTACTAAAAATACTGAGTCCTTAGGCCAAATACCATAGTAGGAACCTTGTAATTCGGCCTCAATAATGCTTGCAAGTTCTTCTTGTGAGGGCGATCCTTCTGCCTGTACATGAATATTTTTATACCGAAGATGCTCGGTATGGCTTCCGTACGCAATAAGCCCAAGAAAGAAAATAATTCCAAGAAGTGTTGAGGTTGTTTTGACTGCCAGTCGTACTCTTTCCCGTTTTCTCGCTTGTTTGGTTCTAAATTTTTGTCTCGGTATCATGTGCGTAACACAAGGTTATTTCCATTTTATGCCCAAAGGGCACAAGAACCATGCGCAAGCGCAGGTACTCTCTTTTGGTTGTTAAAAATTAGATCGTGGCACAATTCGTTCTTTGTTATTCATGTACGGACGAAGCACCTCTGGGATGAGTATCGAACCATCTTCCTGTTGATAATTCTCGATGATGGGAACAATAATCCGCGGAGATGCCAGCGCAGTATTGTTGAGCGAATGCACAAACTGAAGTTTTCCCTCGTCGTTTTTGTATCTGATATTAAGCCGACGTGTTTGAAAATCATGGAAATATGAAGATGAGTGAGTTTCTCGGTACTTGTTCTCTGAAGGTACCCATGCTTCAATGTCGTACTTCTTTACCTGCCCAAGCCCTATATCTGCACCGCAGTTCACGACAACATGATATGGAATACCAAGCGCTTGAAGCAACTCTTCAGAGTTTTTGGTCAATTGTTCGTGATGTTCTACAGACTCCTGATGATTAGCCTCACAAAGGATGACTTGTTCTACTTTATAAAACTCATGTACCCGAATGAGTCCCTTGGTATCTTTACCATGACTTCCCGCCTCACGACGGAAGCAGGGTGAAAAAGCTAAAAACTTAAGTGGTAAATCTTTCTTCTCAATCACTTCATCCATGTAGTAACTCATCATCGCCACTTCAGCGGTGCCTGCAAGAAAGTCACCATCCTGTGTTTTGTATAAGTCCTCCTCACTTTGAGGAAGATATCCTGTACCCATAAATGGCTCACGCCGTACCAGCGATGGTACGATCATAGGTTGGAACTCTGGATTCTTCTTTGCAAAAGTGTCAAAAACAAATTGCCAAAGAGCAAATGAAAGACGAACGCCGTCGTTTTTTAAGTAGTACCCCCGAAATCCAGAGGTTTTTGTACCTCTATCAAGGTCAATCATGTCGAGGTTTTGCATGAGATCTATGTGACTCTTGGGAGTAAACGTAAATGTAGGAATCTCACCAACCTTTCGCACCTCAACGTTATCTTCATCACTTTCTCCATCTGGCACCGTGATGTCAGGTACATTGGGTACTTGCACCATAAGCGCCTGCCACTTCTTCAACGTTTTCTTAAGCTCAACCTCACCATTTTGAAGCGTCTCTTTGACCACTTTCATATCGGCAATCATTTTCTCTCGCTCTGCGGGATCACTTGCTTGTGCAATCATTGCACTTACTTCGTTTTGTTTGAAACGAGCATCATCATAACTCTGTTGCAATTTTCTTCTTTTCGTGTCGAGTTTCATCAAAAGATCAAGGTCGACTTCAATGTGCTTTTTTTTCGCAGCAGCCTTGATGAGATCAAGATGTTCTCGAATAAATTTTATATCTAACATAGGTCGTGATGATACTACGTATAAGCTACTAATATAGGTATACTTAGAAAGTGTAGCATGTAAGCTATCTTTTACCAGCACAGGTTATGCGTATTACTATCATTTTTACTATTGTACGCGATTTACTCTTACTCCTGTAAATATCTACTAAATTTTGACATTGTTTATGTTACTATTTTTAAATGTCACTGGAAGAAATGTACCCCATACAAACACTAGCAATCCCTTCCCTTTTACTTGAAATTACCGATTCACCTAAGAAGCTTTCTGTACGGGGCACCTTCCCAACACATCCAGACCTTAAATTTTTGTCGGTAGTCGGTTCGCGTAAGTATACAAGCTACGGCCGGCAGGCATGCGAGGCATTGATACACGGGCTACGCGGGTACCCTGTTGTGATAGTCTCCGGCCTAGCACTTGGTATCGACGGTATTGCACACCAAGCAGCTCTAGACGCATCACTCACCACAGTTGCAGTCCCTGCTTCCGGCTTGAGTGATAGTGTACTCTACCCTGCCACACACAGAATGCTTGCACGAGACATTCTCGAACAAGGTGGTGCACTCGTCTCTGAGTTTGCACCTGACTGGCATCCTCGACTTGAGAGTTTCCCTCAGCGAAACCGCATCATGGCAGGGATGAGTCATGCTGTGCTTGTGGTCGAAGCAGAGTACAAGTCTGGTACACTTATTACCTCTAAACTCGCAGCAGAATATAATAGAGATGTTCTTGCTATCCCCGGTCCAATTCAAAGCACAACATCTCAAGGTCCTCACATGCTCATACAAAAAGGTGCAGCTCTTGTAGCATCGAGTAAAGATATTTTGGAAGCACTGGGTATTCAAAAGGAAGATGTCGTTGCACAACAAAAAATTCCGTTACATCTTACGATTGCAGAAACTAATGTATATACCCTGCTTCAGGAACCTATCGCCAGAGATGAGCTTGTACATAAACTTAAACTCTCCGTCTCTGAAGCGAATATTCTTCTCGCATCACTCGAACTCAAAGGGCACATTGTTGAACGATTGGGCAAGTTGGAGTGGAAATAACAGTAGCGAGTAATGCGAGTTACGAGTATCGAGTCTTCCTGTACATGCAAGTAAGGAAAGCGGGAGCATTTACATAAACGAAGACTTGAAAAATATAAATATCCAAACTATTCCCAAAACAACACTAGAACTAATTACTGTATTAGTTTTTTAGTGTCTTTCAAAACAGACGTAGATTTTGTTTAAGCTGGAGTAATCTGTAAAAGTCTTAAAAAACGTAGACACACTTACATCACCGACAGTCCTGTCGGCACAGCGGGCGGTATGGTATCTCCTCCACTTGGTGGCGGTGGAGTAGTTCCTGTACCTGAGCCAGAAGTACTTACCGTCAGTTGATCTAGCCACATGGTCTGTGCAATAGGTGAACCATCACCAATCCATGGTGCGAGGACAAACTGTGCCCATTTCTTGGTAGCATCTTGAGCGGTACGGTAGAGGACATCACTGCGATTGATAACCAGTGTGCCATCTATCCACTGTTGCATAATACCGTTTGACTGACCTTTACCACCACTAATGGTGTTCATTTTGAAGTAGACGTCTACCTTGTGCCAGACATTGGTTGAAAGAGAAGCGGATGAAGCTTTCCATGTATTTGCGCTGTAGTACGGCGCATCAGCGTAACACGTTCCGAGTGCCCCTGATGATACGGGAGTGTTGCAGTAGTTGACACTCCTGTTCTCCGTGACAGCGGTGAGATTGTTTGGTGGAGTACCGTTTGAAGTATTGACTCTCTTTTCGTCTTGTAAACCTAAGAGTGGTCGTATGGTGTATGGACTACCGACATCAGAGACAAATTCGATGTATGTCTGAAGGTAGTTGTTGGCAAGTGGTGCATAATCGGTATCCAAATCAGAAGGAATCATAATCAAATGAGGATGGTATGCCTTCTGTGAACCTCTCCAGCCACTTTGGAATTTCACGTAAAACGACACATACAGGCTATCGGTCGGGGTAAACTTCTTACGCATTGAGCCACCGTTGGTCGGCTTCGTTGCACCTTGCGCCCATGCCCACTGGAGAGCGTTGCCTGATTGTCCACCGGATACCACGGTGCCGTGGGTGGTATTATCGTACCAGCCTCGACTAGCAAAGCTGTTGTTGTCGAAGGGTTCCGAGAAAAGAACGGTGCCGGAGGTTTGTTGACTTAGTGTAGCGGAACAACTAGCGTATGTCCCCCCATTAGTACTATTACATCTCCAGCTCCAAGGGCCAGTGCCAGAAAATGAACCGACAGTGCCAGCACTACATAGATTGGGGCTGGTTGAAGTCAGAGTTGAGAATGATTGACCGTTAGCAGATCCGCACGCTCCGTTTACTGTTGCAGTAGTTCCAGGTACCACCACAGAGATGGCAGTACTAGAAGTGTTTGCATTGTTACTTCCGTCTATACAGCGGACATAATACGTTACTGAACTACTGTTGGTTAAACCGTTTAGAGTTTGAGCGTGGGAAGTGCCTCCAGTCGTGGTAAAAGTGTTGGGCAGTGAAGCATACGTCGTGTTAGTGGTTCCGTATTTGCAGGTAGCGTTTTCATTGGTGGTCACTCGCATGATGGTGGACACCGTGCCAAAAGTTAGAGTGGATGCGGGTTGAGGGTTGGAGATGACAGGAGGGGTGGTGTCGGTAGTAGGAGGAGGTGGGGTGGTGCCTCCGCCACTCAAACTATATATTGCACTGGTTTCTTGTCGGTTATTGGTGATTCTTATGCGGTAGCTTGTCCCTGTTAGACCAGACAAATTTAGTTTAATTTGAGATGAGGTTTCTGACAGAAAAACTGGTTCTTGATATTTCCAGTTTACACCGTCTCCAGAGACTTCGATAGTGGAGGCAGGGTAGATGCGGGAAGAACCAAAGGCAAGTCCATCCATCCATGCATCAAGTGAAAAACTGCTGTTCGTACCCGCCAAATTAATAATACCGAACAGGAGGTAATTAACAGTAGAGTTCATCGATGGAGTCGCGTTCAAGATTTGCACCCCATCAGACCATAACTTATATGACCGAGGAGATGAGGACTTCCAGTTAATTTCAACGGTATACCATCTATTATTTACCAACGGACCGCCAGGTATGCTGACATTATGAGGTGCACTGTCATAGGTTGCATTCCACATAGTAGGTTGCCCGCTTGCAATTCCAGCCACATCCAAATAATACTGATTAACAGGGCCACCTTGAGTATCCATTAGTTTCATGTAATTGGTAGGCCATGCTCCGCCAAGAAGATTGTATCTAACATAAAACCGAACCCAAATTTCTCCACTATCACCATTGGTAACACTGGGATTAATCGCACTATAATCTCCAAGACCTCCTGGACCAGCTGGCCAAGCACCTTGAGAATGATATTTTATCGATTTATTACCTAATAATTTTACACTAGAATCATACCTCCCTCCACCTCCACCTATCTCATTCCAACCATCAGCAGTCGGAGTGCTACCTTCAAATCCATATGCTGTGGACGGGTGTCTATCAAAAAAATCATCCCAATTTGATTTATCTTCTTGGACCATATTTGATCCAGTGATTGTTAATATCTGTCCGTTACTCACCGTTCCGCTAACATTGCTAATTGTCGGGGTAGCTGCCAAAGTAAAGCTCGGTAGTAGTAGAAGCGCTGCCAAAATAAAAAGCGGTTTAAAAAAAGTTTTCCTCATACTTTATTAATTATAACTATTGGTACATTAGTAAAAAACAGTCAGATGACATTGTTTTGGATGAAAAAAGAAATATGAAATTTCTAAATTTTCATTATAAAAAGTATAGCACGTTATATTGAAGGAAAAGTAGTTTTGTACACACATCAACACCTGTTGTGAGGTTTTGGAGGTTGAGAGTTTTTTTTGAAGAAAGAACTTTTATTAAGGAGGTCGGACCTCCTTAATAAAACTCGGTTTAAAGACAACACAAAACAGCCGAGCCATTACTAGGGGTCGGCTCGGTTGTTTTGTTAGAGTAAAATTACCTCTTACTTAATCCCTTGAAGATCTTGAACCTCGGTCACTTGCTTCGAAGGTCACCTGCTTTGCTTCTTGTTCGATACGAAGTTGCTCTTGAAGTTCCTTGATGCGCTCAAATTTCTTTGAACCTGCATATCCAGATCCTGCAGGGATAAGGCGACCGATAATAACGTTTTCCTTAAGTCCATGGAGTGGATCAACAGTACCTCGTACTGCATTATTTATGAGTACACGGGTCGTGTTCTGGAAGCTCGATGAAGAAAGCCAGCTCTTTCGTGTAAGTGAAACTTCCATAATTCCGCACAAGTAAGCATTCCCAATCGCCAACTCTTTTCCTTCAGCTTCCGCCTTTTTGTTTGCTTCTTCAAGCTCCCACACTTCTACAACGTCACCGATAGCTAGGTGAGTTTCACCCGCAAATGTGATCTTACGTCGAGAGAACATTTGTCGAATTATAACCTCCATGTGCTTTCGACTAATGGTTACTCCCTGAAGCTCGTAAATCTTACTGGTCGCGGTGATTATGTAGTCTTGTGTCTTCTCTCGGCCTCCGTACTTGTAGAGCTCTCGTAGGTCAGCAGAACCATCTGTAAGGAAATCGCCCTTTTCTACCTTTTGACCTTCTTTTACCTTGAGAACACGAGGGTGATACACCACATACTCCACAGCCTTATCCTTCTTTTTGACCTCCCCCTCATTTGGAAGAATCGTGATAGTCTTCTGTGAACCATGGTCTTGAATTTCTGAAATTATTCCTGAGACAGTCGCAATAGTAGCGGGGCTCTTTGGTGTACGTCGTTCAAACACCTCCTCAACTCGAGGAAGACCCTGTACCACGTCACCTCCAGCAGCAGCAGCTCCTCCAGCATGCTTCGTGTTCATCGTAAGCTGTGTTCCCGGCTCTCCAATAGCTTGAGCAGCCACGGTACCTACTGCTTCTCCCACATCGACAACATTCCATGTCGTCACATCGGCTCCGTAGCAGTGCTGACAAATACCGTGATTAAGCTTACAAGTAAGTGGTGAACGTACCCAAACCTCTTCAGTGTCGGTAGCAGCTATTTCTGTAGCCTCTACCTTAGTGAGGAAGGTACCTTTCGTCATCACCACCTCGCCCGCCTTGTTGAGTACATCTTTTGACAAGAATCGCCCACGAATATTCTTTGCAAGGTCTGTTTCTATACCGAATGCATTGACTCGTCCTATTTTCACGCCATCTTTAGTTTCGCAATCATCACCCATGATAATAGAGTCTTGAGCTACGTCGAAGAGTTTTCGTGTGAGATATCCAGCACGAGCGGTATTAAGTGCTGTGTCAGCCAATCCAGAACGAGAACCGTGCGTTGTCGTAAAGTACTCAATAGGAGTCAATCCTTCTTTGTAGGAAGCAATAATCGGGAACTCAATAGTCTCTCTTGCAGTGTTCTGAATAAGACCCTTCATACCAGCCATCTGAGTAAGCTGTCCCATCGAACCTCGAGCACCTGAGATAACCATGTCGTGTACCGGTCCTTCAGGGTCAATTGTCGCTGGTATAGCTTCCTCAATATCACTCTTTGCTTTGTGCCATACCTCAATAACGAGTCGTCGCTTTTCATCTCGTGATAGGAGTCCATCCTCAAACTGACTGTTCAAAAGTGATACCTTATTCTTTGCTTCTGTAATGATGCCCTCTTTCTCTGGTGGAGTCGTAATATCACCAAGTGACCATGTCGTGCCTGAGCGAGTCGCATACTCAAATCCAAACGATTTAATTTTATCAACAATTCCTGGAACATGCTCAAGTGAGTAGTGGTCGATAAGGTCGTTGATAAGTTTTACCAATGAACTTTTTTTCATCACCTCGTTTATATATGGGTATTTCTTTGGAAGCACCGAGTTGAAAAGAAGGCGTCCCACTGTTGTTTCGAATACCTTTCCTTCAAACTGTTCATACTTTGGCGAATCAGTACCAAGCACCTTTACCTTGGCTCGGAATCCCACAACGCCGTAGTCGTAAGCACTGATGGCTTCGTTGGGACTTGCGAAGTACTTTCCTTTACCGAGCTCGTCGTTGGCCTCCTTGGTCATCCAGTAGCAACCAAGCACAATGTCTTGCGTCATAGCCACCACTGGCTCTCCGTTCCCAGGCTTAAGAATATTTTTGTTTGCACTCATGAAGAGCTCAGCCTCAAGCTGTGCTTCACGAGAGAGGGGTACGTGTACCGCCATCTGGTCTCCGTCGAAGTCGGCGTTGAAGGCAGGACATACGAGTGGGTGAATACGTATAGCGTTACCTTCAATAAGTACTGGTCGGAAGGCCTGTATACCAAGTCGATGAAGTGTTGGTGCGCGATTCAAGAGTACATGTTTGTCCTTCGTAACCTCTTCAAGAATTGCCCACACCTCTGGTGTTGTTTCTTCAATAAGCCTGCCCGCTCCACGAATGTTGTACGCAAGCTCTCGTTCGAGAAGTTTCGCAATAATAAACGGACGGAATAGTTCAAGTGCCATGTGCTTGGGAAGTCCACATTGGTCAAGCTTGAGCTCAGGACCTACGACAATCACAGAACGTCCTGAGTAGTCCACACGCTTTCCTAGGAGGTTTTGTCGGAAATATCCTTGCTTACCCTTGAGGTAGTCTGAGAGTGACTTAAGCGGTCGGCGCTGTGCAATATTCATCGCACCTCCTGCTGAACCTCGCCGAATAGAGTTATCGATAAGTGCGTCTACTGCTTCTTGTAGAATTCGTTTTTCGTTGCGAAGAATAACCTCAGGAGCATTGATATCAATCAACTTCTTGAGACGATTGTTACGGTTAATAACACGTCGGTAGAGGTCGTTTACGTCTGAACTCGCATGTCGTCCACCCTCAAGTGCGACCATTGGGCGAAGTGCTGGAGGAGATACAGGAAGCACTGTAAGAAACATATGTTCAGGACGTTGTTTCGAACGACTGAGCTGTTGTACAAGTGCAATGCGTTTGTTGAGTTTGATACGCTCTGCAGCACCAGACTTGTCTCGCGCCTCGATGAGTGTTTCTGCAAATTTTTCAAGATCAATTTTTTGGAAAAGCTTGTAGATAGCTTCTGCTCCGATACCCGCCTCAAAGATGGTGCCGTACCGCATTGAGTACTGGTGGTATGTTTCTTCGTCTATTATTTTACCTTGTACCAAACCAGACACTTCTGCTTTTACTTCGCTCAAACGATCCTTCAGTCGCTTACGCTCGGTATCATTTGAAGCACTCTTACTCTTTGTTTTAAATTCTGCATCAATATCAGAAAGAACACGATTTCGTTCTTTCTCGTCCACCTTCATGATTATGTAGCTCGCAAAGTAGACTACCTTTTCTACAGAAACTGCAGAAATGCCGAGTAGTGTTGCGATACGAGAAGGAATACCTCGTAGGAACCAGATATGTGCAACTGGACTTGCAAGGTCTATATGAGCAACACGCTCTCGTCGTACAACGTTACGTGTAATCTCAACGCCACAACGGTCACAAACGATGCCCTTGTAACGAATACCTTTGTACTTCCCACAGAAACATTCAAAGTCACGCGTCGGTCCAAATATCTTCTCGTCAAAAAGACCATTTTTCTCTGCACGTTGCGTGCGATAGTTGATAGTTTCTGGTTTAGTAACCTCGCCATATGACCATTCATGAATGCGCTCCGGACTTGCAATGCGGATAGAGATAGCATCGAACTGGTCTGAATTGTTGTAGTGTGTTTCTTTCATAATATTGTCGCTCGAGCGCATTAGTTGTTTTTAATTTCTTGATTGTCTCGTTCAAGTCGTACGTCTAGTGCAAGTGCTCGTAGATGATGCGTGAGCACGTTAAAGGCAGCCGGTGTGTTTGTGTGTGATATCAATCCTTCACGTACTATTGCGTCAAAAGCGGCTGAACGTCCTTGAATATCGTCCGATTTTACCGTAAGCATTTCTCGGAGTGTGTACGCAGACCCGTATCCAAGAAGTGCCCAGACTTCCATCTCTCCAAATCGCTGACCACCGTTCTGTGCCTTACCTCCAAGTGGCTGTTGGGTAATGAGTGAATATGGTCCAATAGAACGCATGTGTATCTTGTCTTCAACCATGTGGTGAAGCTTCATGATATACATGTATCCAATAGCAATCTTTTGATTGAACATATCTCCTGTTCGACCATCTCGAAGTGACACTTTTCCATTCTCTGGATATCCTGATGCTACAAGTTCTTCTCGTATTTCTTTTTCTGTTGCTCCAGCAAATGGAGGACAAATCGCTTGATAGTCGAGTGTGTGTGCGGCAAGTCCTAGGTGAAGTTCGAGAATCTGTCCGAGGTTCATACGACTCGGTACGCCGAGTGGTGTGAGAATGACGTCGATAGGTGTACCATCCTCCATATAGGGCATATCTTCCTCAGGTAGAATACGAGAGATAACTCCTTTGTTACCATGACGTCCTGCAAGCTTGTCTCCTACGGAAACACTTCGTACCTGTGCAATCGTAACCTGTACTTTCTTTAGAATTCCTGACTCTAGTTGGTCTCCAGCTTCACGTGAGAAAATCTGTACCCCAACAACGCGACCTCGTTTACCACCTTGAAGTCGTAAACTTGTGTCTTTCACATCCTTAGCCTTTTCTCCAAAGATACTGCGGAGTAGACGTTCTTCAGGAGTAAGTTGTGTCTCTCCCTTAGGAGTTACTTTACCAACAAGAATATCGCCAGAATGAACTTCCGCTCCTATACGTACAATACCTTCCTCATCAAGATTCTTAAGTTTTGCTTCTCCAACGTTTGGTATGTCATGGGTCGTTACCTCAGCTCCTAGTTTGGTATCTCGAACCACACACTCAAAGACTTCCATGTGAATAGAACTGAATTTTGCATTTTTTACCAAGCGCTCTGAAAGAATAATGGCGTCCTCATAGTTGGCACCAGACCATGGCATAAACGCAACTAATGCATTTTGTCCGAGCGCAAGCTGTCCATGTACCGTAGAACTCGTATCAGCCAAAAGCTCCCCTTTGGTAACTTTTTGGTCAAGCGACACTACAGGTCGTTGGAAGAAACACGACATATCGTTAGTTCGTGTGAAGTCAACAAGCGGGTAGTCAACAATTTTTCCTTTTTGATTTTTTACTGAAATTTTACGTGCATCACAGACAACTACCGTTCCCGACTCTTTCGCTACAATAAGTCGTCCAGTGTCTATAGCCGCACGTGACTCAATACCGGTACCCACGAGTGGGACTTCAGGTACAAGACATGGTGTTGCCTGCTTCTGCATGTTTGATCCCATGAGTGCACGGTTTGCATCGTCATTCTCTAGGAAAGGAATCATACTGGTCGCAACAGAGAAAGGTTGAAGCGTAGAAACGTCCATGTACTCGACATCCTTTCGTGAGAGCAGTGTAGGCTCACCTCGATGCCGAACCTCAATTTGTTCTTGAACGATTGCATTTGTACTATCTAGTTCTGTAGCAGCGTGTGCGATGTATGCGTTTTCTTCTTCGAGTGCGTTGAGGTACTCCACTTCATCTGTCAGTCTTCCATCAACTACTTTAATGTAGGGTGTTTGCATAAATCCAAAACGGTCAATCACACTGAAGTTTGCAAGGTGGAGGATAAGACCAATGTTTGGGCCTTCTGGAGTATGTATCGGACATACGCGACCATAGTGACTTGGATGTACGTCTCGTACTTCAAAGCCAGCACGTTCTCGTGTAAGTCCTCCTGGGCCGAGTGCAGAGAGTGTTCGTAGGTGCTCGAGCTCAGTAAGCATGTTCTGCTGTTGCATGAACTGCGAGAGCTGGTTGGTGTTGAAAAATTCTTTTATTGCAGCCTGAAGCGGACGTGGGTTGACGATGGTTACCGGAGAGCTTGTTTCAGGCTCTATAGTACTCATACGGTCTTGAATATTTCGCTTCATACGAGACACTCCGACACGGATTTTCTGTACCATCATTTCACCAACAAATCGCACTCGTCTAAATCCAAGATGGTCGATGTCATCAGCAGTAGCGTCTGGATCTGCATTGAGCTCCATGACTTTACTTAGAATAGTTACAAGGTCATCGAGTGAAAGTGTGCGTCGGTCGATTTCGTCTTTGTTCGTCGCTTTCTTGAAGCGATGGTTAAATCGATGTCGCCCTACTTCAGAGAGGTCGTAGCGCTCTTCACCGAGAACAGAAAGTACAAAATCGCGAGCGGTTTCAGGAGTCGCAATATCACCGTCGCGCATTCTTCGGTACATTTCGATAAATGCCTCTTCTGTCGTTTTCGCTGAGTCCTTCTCAAGTGTAGCGGTGATAGCATCAGTACCTCCAGGAATACGACTAAAGAGATCGATCATATCCTTATCAAATTTTGCCCCAAGGATACGCAAGAAGCTGGTGATTGGAAGCTTGCGCTTTCGGTCGATTCGCACAAAGATAGCACCGTCAGCTTCTGTCTCTATTTCTATCCATACACCTCGTCCAGGAATTATTTTTGCACCAAAGTATGTGTTTCCTTTAAGTAGTTGACTTGTGAAGAAGACACCTGAGCTTCGAGCAAGCTGTGGTACCACCACTCGCTCGACGCCGTTTATGATAAACGTCCCATGATTGGTCATCATTGGAAAATCAGCTAAAAATATTTCCTGCTCATTCTCAGTACCGAGGGTTTTGTTTTTGAGTTTTATTACCGCCTTAAGTGGCGCCTCGAATGAACGATTGTTCTTCTTTGCATAGTACTCATCATGCACGGGCTCACCTAGCTCATACCGTTCAAAAGACAGATCAAATTTCTTCTCTCCATAATCACGTATTGGCGAAAACTCCTTAAAGACTTCATCAATACCAGTTTCTACCAACCACTTAAAACTCGTTGTCTGATGTTCAACGAGATTTGGAAGATCCTGGTGTGCTGGACGATAGCGACTGAACGTCTTTTGCTTGAGGATCTTTTTGTTTTGCATATCGGGTCTTAATTATTAACTACGACGGAGACTGGTAATCACTCTTTTCACTTAACTTGGTAGATACTCGAAAAACCCTCCAGTGAGGGCACAATATCTATCGCGCGTATTTGTTTAGCGACACTTTCTTTTACGTTATATGTTTGTAAATAGAAATATCCCCAGCTACCAGTACTCAATCAACCCGAAAAGATAAAGATAGTATAGTCAAGACTGGGTATTTGTCAATAGGGGTCAAGAGCCATATTGCCTAATATGGGGATAAGTTATTCAAGTACTGAGTAACGAGTTGCGAGTTGAAAAAGCATGCCCTGTACCGAGCTTTGCTCTGGTACAGGGTTCCTAGTTTCCACCCGATGGCGGACCCTCCTGCGTGAGGGCAAGTCAAAGCTTGCACTGAGCCTGTCGAAGGGTTCGAAAAACAAGATTAGAAGTCAAGGCACTGAGCCGAAACAAAAAATACTAGTATTAATTACGTAATTAATACTAGTATTTACATGCACCACATGGAACTTAACTTGTGCAAATCTTCTGTTACGAGTTGGAGAAATGCTCCCAGAATTCTTGTGCTTCTTCTTTCGTCAATGGTAAGCAGAGTCGTGGATGACAGCCGGAAGTAACCGCAATATCGTGGAGCGGTCGAAAATCAATATGAAATTGTGCCGACCAAATCTCTTTATCGCGTTGAAAATCGTCCACATTGGTTCTCGAAAATTTTGCCATCTCCTCAACTGAAGTGAAGCGAGTTGCAGAAGTGTAACAGGATGCATATGGATAGCCATCTCGCATTGACTCATACAACACCTTACCCTCAGTCAACACCTTATACACACGTAGGTTATAAACTTCCTTTTCCATTGAACGCTCCCCCTTGTCTTTAAGGATATTTTTCGTTGCGAAATTTCTGCGTATGATAATTACACAGCATTAGACATTTGTCAAATTTACAACAAGCAAAATTCTCGGTTCCTTTTATGTAATTTTTGTAGAATTTTTCCAAGCTTCGATATCTTTGTGATTTCCTGAGAGGAGTACTTTTGGTACTTTGTACTTCTTCCCTTTCCATACAAGCACTTCGGGGCGGGTATACACCTCACTCGCAGACACACGTCGTTCTTCGATAGACTCATCTTTTCCCAACACACCTTTGAGTCTCCGGGTAATCGTATCTAGCACTACCATAGCAGGCAGTTCCCCACCCGTGAGCGTGTACGGTCCGATAGTCACCCCTTCAGCACGTAGGATTTTCTTGACCCGTCCATCTATCCCCTCATAACGTCCACATATCATAACAATATGTTTGTAATGAGTGCTTGCCTTATCTGCGTAAGCAGTATCAAGCTGTTTTCCGTTCGGTTCAAAGAACACCACCTTCACGGTGCGACGATTTTTGCGACCGAGCGCTTTTGCAACAGCCTTGAGAACACTTTCCGCTTCGAGAACCATCCCCGGTCCTCCACCATAAGGTTTTCTATCAACACGACCATGTACATCCTTTGTAAACGCACGAGGATTATAAAAAACAACACGTATCTTATTTTCTGCTATCGCACGTTTGATAATGGACTCATTTAGGTACGAGTCAAAAGCACTCGGGAAAAGTGTGATAATGTGAAAGGTAATTTGCTTTGAACTTATTTCAGGGGTGCTTTTTCTCATAATTTGTATATACCTTATACTCTAAGTCCAGTTAAAATAAAAGGCACAATATTTAATTGTGCCTTTTATTATCAAGAGAATATTAGAACTTTCGAAAACAGATGCAATTCAAGGCGCGCAAACAAAATAGAACGAGTTGTATGAGTAATACTACGAGAGATATTTTGTGTAGCGCAACGCTGAAGTGCGCTGTTTTCGAATGTTCTAGACTAGTCCATCTTTAGATCAGCCATAGCCTCATCTAGAGACTTGCTTACTTCTGAAGGTGTAGGTGCTGCAGTCTCAGATGCTGCTGCACTTGCTGCTTCCTGTGAACGAAGTCCACCTTCTGGCTCATTGATTTTAAGATTCACGCGTGAATTGTTCTTCATTCCTACAACACGTAGAAGTGTTCGGATAGCCTTAGCGGTGTTTCCACTGCGACCTATGATTTTACCCATATCTGCAGCGTCTACATCAAGCGTAAGTAATACACCCATCTCATCTACTGTTCGTTGTACCTTTACAGCGTCCGGTGTATCCACAAGACCCTTAACAACATACTCTAAAAATTTCTGATCGAATTCCATACTCTTTTTTACTGATTACAGTTTGTCTGATAACAAATACCGATATAACGATATTACGTCCTATTGTACCTATATGCAAGATATACGCAACAGGTACTATTGGAAGCCTGCCTACTTTTCTTCAACTGCTACTGCAGGTTCAGACGCAGGAGTTTCCTCCACTTCTTTCGTCGCAGTAGGGGCTACTGCTTCTTCTGCTTTTTTAATAGGTGTCTTCTTTGGAAGCACGTTCTTCTTTTTGCCTTCAATAACTTTTTGAGAAACCAATAGGTTGTGAACAGTATCGGATACTTGCGCACCTTGCTGAATCCAATAGAGCACGCGTTCACTATTCACCGTCACACTATCATCGTGAGGATTGTAATGCCCTACCAACTCAACATAATTTGAACTCTTTGCTGCTCGTGTTTTTTCAGTAACCACTACGCGAAATTCAGCGTAGTTTTTCCTTCCAACACGTTGTAGTCGAATCATTAACATAATGCGGGGTACTGTACCAGATACTCGGCTTAGGGTCAACCCTTCTACACCCACGCTTTCGCCTTGAGCGCAGCCAATGCCGCCACTTGTTCAGCCTCTTGTTTACTCCTTCCCTTTCCTTGTGCTACTTCTTCCTTCCCAAGGAAGGCTCCTACGGTAAACTGCTTGTCATGGTCTGGGCCGGTCTCAGAAACTATAGAATAGCTCGGTGTAATAGAAACATGCTCCTGTGCTTTTTCTTGAAACAAGCTCTTGCTATCTTGCCAGAGACGCTTTGACACCACGTCCTCAACTAAGTGGAAAATATTTGTTTCAATAAACTGCTTGGCTACATCATAGCCCTGATCCAAGTATATGGCTCCAATAACAGCCTCAAAGGTATCAGCCAGAATGTACAGCCGAGCTCGGCCGGTGTCTTTTGCCTCTCCACGTGAAAGGTATAAACAGTCGTTCATCTGCAAACGAGTGGCCGCATCGCCTATTGTGTTGGTGTTTACCAGTGCCGCTCGGTATGCGGTAAGGTCTCCCTCAGTTTTGTGGGGATATTTTTCAAAAAGGAATCGTGTAACAACAAGCTCAAGTACGGCATCTCCCAAGAACTCCAGTCGTTCGTTGTGTTCGATATAGTCTCCACGATGTTCGTTGACATAGCTCCTGTGTGTAAACGCGGTATGTAAAAGCTTCGGGTCAGTAAAAGTAACTCCAATCTTGGTAGAAAATGTATCAATATTATGTTTTATTTCTTCTATATCCATTTTTATTTCTTCTAATCCATAAGTAATAACTTCGCGTTTATATATAAAACACGAGACATGGAACTGCAATTTCATTCCATGAATTTATTTTTTGAGACTCAACAAAATGTTGATAGCTTTGGTAATGATCGGGAGCATATCATGGTAAAAGTTGAGCTCAAGAATATCTGCAAGCTTAAACCATCGTGCGTCATCAAGTCCTCCTTTGCCCTCCTCAAGCTTCACTTCCGTAAAGGGTGACTCTGCCAAATAATAACTCACATGTTTTCGTATCTTACCTTTTTCCGGGTGTGAAGCAACATATTCATTTTCACCCAACTTTTCTACTATTTTTATATCAAGGTCCATTTCTTCCTTAATCTCTCTCACCGTCGCCTCTTCATCAGACTCACCTTCTTCTACACCACCTTTAGAAAGTGTCCAGTGGCCAAAGACATCATGCACAAGTGCCACATATACGTCACCATCGTGCTCTGCATACACCACCGCTCCAGCTTTGCGGTCAATAGGCATCAATTCATAAGGGACCAAGGGTTGCGTGCGTGATTTTTTGTTTTTTGTGGAAACTTCGTCCTTTCCAGGTTCACCGAGTTCCTTGTACACGCCACCTATAACACCATTAATGAATCCGCCAGAGGAATCTCCGCCAAAGTTCTTGGCAAGCTCGATTGCTTCATTGATGGCTACTTTTGCAGGAACTTCCTTACGGTCGCTAAACAGTAATTCATACAATCCTAACCGCAATATATTTCTATCGACTCTGGCTATTTTGTCAATAGGCCATTCCGGTGCAGCTTTAGATATAACTGCATCTAAATCAGATTGTTTTGTTATAACACCATCAAGCAACCTCTTCATGAAGGGTTTGTCTTTGCTATCAGTAGCGAATTCTTCTATATTTCTACTAAGGATAACCTCAGGTGCGTCAGTTTTGCCGTTACCTTCTTCATTGTTAGTGTCCCACTCAAAAAGTGTTTGTAGGACAATTGATCGTGATAAGTGTCTATTCGACATGTGCTCAAATGAACTTGCGTATGACGCTTTAAAGTCCCCATAGTACGTATACTATTGGCACTTCAAAACGTTACTTTTTTTCCACGGAAGCGTTTTTTGTAGCTTTTTCTTTCGCAGGAGCTTTCTTAACCTTACTTCCTTTTGTGGCTTTAACTACTTCGGGTTTTCCTATGGTGATAATACTTTTACCACGGTACATCCCTGTGTCAGGATCAACAAAATGACGGCGTCGAACACCTGTTTTTGTTGCAACAAGACGAGGTGTACCCATGTGATGGTGTGCACGGCGACTTGCAGTCTTGCTATGGCTAAGCTTCATTCGTACTGACATTGGGTCTACTATAACCAAAAACTACAACAATGCAAGACCCATTAGAGGCAGCACAGTGCAAAAAGTTTTTAACCTTTTTCAACTTCTTCAAATACATATTCAAACACGGCAAAGGACATATTTAGTCGTTTGGCGAGCTTTTGAGTTCGCCGGAGGCGAAAGAGCTTTCAATTTTTAACTTTCAACTCAGAAGGTGTTAGAGTAGGGACAACATGGAGCTAGAAAAAACATTGTGGACCATCGGGATAGATGAAGCTGGTCGTGGACCACTCGCTGGTCCCGTATCTGTAGGAGTATTTGCAGTGTCAACTGAGTTTGCGATGAATAAACTAGAAGGTATTAGAGACTCAAAACAAATTTCTGAAGAAAAACGTAATGAATGGTACGTAAAATTTCCTTCTTTTGAGCACTGCCGTTGTGCTGTCTCTTTTTCTAGCCCACAACTAATAGATACTGAAGGTATTGTATTTGCTATCCAAAACGCATTGAACCGCGCTCTCATCAAGCTAAATCTTGAACCTGCTGTTTGCACAGTGCTTCTTGATGGTTCCCTCCATGCGCCAAAGGAGTATTTAGCTCAAAAAACCATAATTCGTGGTGATATAACGGAGCCGGTGATTTCTGCAGCGTCCATACTCGCAAAAGTAAAACGTGATCTGTATATGAAAAAAGTTGCCAAGGAATATCCTGATTACCTTTTTGAAAAACACAAAGGATATGGCACCAAACAGCACTTTGATTTACTACGTACGTATGGTTTGAGTTCACTCCATCGAACGTCGTTTTGCAAGAATATTCTTCAGAGCCGTGAGTAAGCGAGTAACGAGTAACGAGTTACCGAGTTTTGAACATTTCACCTTCGGGCGAAATGTTCTCTATCTAACTCGTTTTCACTCGCTACTCAGAACTCGGTAACTCGCTACTCGTCGTGGTATACTCTCTCCATGGCAAACTTTGTGCACCTACACACACATAGTCACTACTCACTCCTCAACGGCGTACCAAAACTCAAACCTCTCATTGCGCGAGCAAAAGAATATGGAATGACTTCCCTAGCCCTTACTGATAACGGGAACATGTATGGTGCTATTGAGTTTTACCAACAATGCCACAAACAAGGTATCAAGCCGATACTGGGTGTGGATGCATACATGGCGGCTCGTTCACGTTTTGACCGAGAAGAGGACATGGATCGGAAGCGAACGCGACTAGTGCTTCTCGCAGAAAACAACGATGGCTATCACAACCTCATCAAGCTTGTCACAAGCTCGTACGTTGATGGTTTCTTTTACAAACCACGCATCGACCGTGACATCCTTGAAAAGTTACATGGGGGACTTATAGCTATTTTGCCGTTTTTCTCTGGAGAACACGTGAGTGCCTTGAAAGCCAACAACCTTGAACGGGCTACTGACGTCATAGAATGGCACAAAAGAATCTTCGGCGAGGGAAACGTATTTTTAGAAATCACGCATCACAGAGAAGTCGAGGGAGAGGAGTACCTTCTGAACCAAACAAAGAAACTCGCGAAGAAGACTGGTGTGCCACTTATTGCAGCTCATGACACCTACTATCTTGACCCGAGTGATAGAGACGCACGCGAGACAATGATTAAGATTCAAACTGATGGAACTCTTGAAGAAGAGGGTTTTGTTGAAAACGAAGATTTTTCATTTATTGATGCCCTCACGGCAGAAGACCTCTTCCGAGAAGAGCCTGAAGCACTTGCGAACACAGAGCGAGTCGCAGAACGATGCAATGTAAATATAACACTCGGACAGTGGTACTTCCCAGCATTTACCATAGCTTCAGGAAGAACTCCAGATGAGGAACTGGTGCATGTTGCTCGAGAAGGGCTCGCTTGGCGCAAACTCCCCTACGAAGGAGCGCTGAAGGAAAGACTAGATTATGAATTACAAGTAATAAAAGACAAGGGATACAGCACGTATTTTCTGGCTGTGGCAGACCTTCTGCGTGAGGCACGCGAAAGAGAAATCCTAACTACGATTCGAGGATCAGTCGCTGGCTCGCTTGTAACCTTCGCCATGGGTATCACTAACGTCGACCCTATTCGATTTCATTTACCGTTCGAACGTTTCCTGAATCCCCATCGACCCAGCGCCCCCGATATCGACATGGATTACGCTGATAACCGTCGGGATGAAATGATTGAGTACACAAAAGAAAAGTACGGCCATGCAAACGTGGCACAGATAGGCACCTTTGGAACCATGATGGCTCGAGCTGCAGTGCGCGACGTCGCACGAGCACTTGGATACCCGTATGGAATCGGTGACAAAATAGCCAAGGCAATACCTTTTGGTTCTCAGGGTTTTCCTATGACTATTGATACCGCACTCGAAACTGAGAAAGAATTTGCAAACCTCTACAAAAAAGACTCGGACACGAGACGTATCGTCGATCTCGCAAAAAAAATTGAAGGGTGCGCGCGACATGTGGGTGTACATGCAGCGGGCGTCGTCATTGCACCTAGCCCTCTGTCAGGATTTGTACCCATACAGCCAGATCCAAAAGGAGGTGGAAAATACATCACGCAATACGATATGCATAGTGTGGGTGAAGATGGCGTTGGTCTCCTCAAGTTTGACTTTCTCGGTATTAAGAACCTTTCGATTCTTGCTGATGCCATCAAGCGAGTCAAGGAACGACACGGCGTTGTTATTGATATAGAGAACATACCACTTGATGATGAGAAAACTTTTACCATGTTGGCGAAGGGAGACACGGGCGGAGTCTTCCAGCTAAACGGTACAGCAATGACACGGTACTTGAAGGAGCTCAAGCCGACACGTATTGAGGACATCAACGCTATGATTGCGCTCTATCGTCCTGGACCGATGAAAAACATCCCTGAGTACATTGCTCGCAAGCAAGGACGTTCACCTATCCAGTATTTCCACCCCAAAGCAAAAACATTCTTGGAACCTTCGTATGGAATATTGGTATACCAAGACGACCTTCTCTTTACCGCGCTTGAACTCGCAGGCTACAACTGGGAGACGGTGGACAAATTTAGAAAGGCTGTAGGTAAGAAGATACCTGAAGAAATGGCTAAACAACACGTTATTTTCGTTGAAGGATGTCAAAAGTTCTCAGGCATGACCGCTCGAGATGCGGAGAAAATATGGGATCTCTTTGAACCATTCCAAGGCTACGGTTTCAACAAGGCACATGCCGCAAGCTACGGTAAAGTTGCGTACCAAACAGCGTACCTTAAAGCCAACTATCCGGTAGAGTACATGGCAGCTATTCTTACCGCTGATGCTGGCGACGTCGATAAGGTATCTGAGGGAATTACCCAGTGTATCAAAATGGATATACCCGTACTTCAGCCTGACATCAACCAAAGTATTGGAAACTTCACAGTAGTAAAGTACGGTGAGCGTGACGCGATACGCTTCGGACTCAACTCAATAAAAAACTTTGGCGAAGGAATTGCACAGATTATTATTTCCGAACGAGAAAAGAATGGTGTCTTTAAAAGTCTAGAAGATTTTCTTACAAGGATCCAAGACAGAAATCTCAACAAGAAATCTCTAGAGTCACTTGTGAAGTGTGGTGCCCTTGACTCATTTGAGTACACACGTGGGCGTATGCTCACCTACCTTGAAGATTTACTTACCTTTAACAAAGACCTTGCAAAGGAGACTGCACAGGTTTCACTTTTCGCTCTTACTGACGGACACAAGACACTCACCTTGCCGGAAGCTGATCAAGCACCACAACGGGACATGCTCAGGTGGGAAAAAGAACTCCTTGGGCTCTACATTTCTGGTCATCCACTCGACCCCTATAAAGAACGTCTCGAAAAGCTAGGACAAACAATCGCGAATGCCAAGAAATGTTACATTGGACTAGAAACAAAAGTAGGAGGTATTCTTTCTGAAGTAAAACCATTTACGACCAAGAAAGGAGACAAGATGGCTTTTATAAAGCTCTCCGATTACACAAACACTATCGAAGCAGTAGCGTTTCCAAAAATCTACGAAGAATACCGAGATATACTCACGGTTGAGAATTGCGTAGTGTTTAAGGGACGAGTAAATGACCGTAATGGCGAGCGAAGTTTCGTTATCGACAAAGTTAAAGAGCTCAAGGAGCTCATTACTCCCCCTCTTCCTGAACCTATATCTACACCTACTTAACAGTAACTACTCGCTCCCCCTTACCGTAACCTGGGTACTCTACTTCAAAGCGATACTTCCCTGACTTCAGTGCGTACTTACCTACATCATGCGTGATAGGGAAAATACGCGTCGCTCCCGCTTCAAGAATATAGGAGACTTTCTCTGAAGTTTGACACTTACTCTCATCTGCATAATCGTACACCAGCGAATCTTCCTCATCATAGATGCGATATACTACTTGACACTGTCTTTTTGCATCAAGTGTATGTGCCTTACTTCCATTGTTCTTAACTGTAAGCAATAATCCCTCAATATTTTCAAACATATTGTAGGTAAGATTACCGTGTTCAATAAACTGACTCACTGATACGGTGATATCTTCTGGGGAAGGATTACTGGAAGTTTCTGATTTTTCAGTTTTCATAATAACCGCTCCCATTTCACGCGCACGTTCCACTTGCTGAGTAGCAATAATTCCTCGTGATATAAGTAAATCAATAAATCCATACGTGGTGTACAGCTGGTGCGTAGCACCATATACCTGAGGGGCGGTGAATAATGTTGCGCTTATAAAAACAGCGCAGAGCGCTATGCGCACAATAGTTTGTTTTCTCTTTTTCATACACTCATGATGCCTTGAGTTTGTATTTTGTGCAACATCCTATCATTTTATTGCTCTTTTTATTTATTTTACAAAATCTGCTACATATGGTTAAATCAACTTTAGGACTGTACTATATATAATCAAACAAACGCAAGTCAACTTGGGGGTGATTAAATGAATACTAAACTGTGTAAAAAATTTCCCTCCTCTGCAATGTGCGTACGTGAACTTACGTGTCTTATAGAGCAAGGATTTCCGGAAAAAGAAAAAAACTATGAGGCCTATGTCAAGGACATAAAACCAAGAGTTCCCTCGGAAACAGAGTGTGAACTCAAAAATCTTGCAAAACTCGGGCGACGTTTTCTTATTGACAGTGACCCCGAATTTCGCAGAATAGTGGAGAGGCGGTTTGTTTATCTCCTTGAAGAAAATAAATCAAAACCAAAAACTTGTTTGGTCCTCTGGTTGTTAACACACGGCGAAGTGAAGATTTCTGAGGAAACTCGCCAAGCTCTTGCTGAGTTTAAAGCAGACCCAAACAACAAAGCAATAGTGGACGTGTGCATGTACTCAGATACATGAAAGACAAAACCGCGTGATGGTAAACACCGCGCGGTTTTAGACTTCTCCTTTGGACTCACAAGACTACCCCACTTACGCTTTACAAAAAATGGTATGGGGAATACGATATGGGTATATGTATTGTTTTAACACAACAACTACAACAACCTAAGCAAGCCTGCGCGGGAGTCGTTGTGAAATAAGACCCCGCAAAGCGGGATTTTTTATAATTACACAATTAGATACAATTATTAAAATCTTGAACTTAGGCAAACGGATGCAGTTCGAGGCGCCCAAACAAAATGGAATGAGTTGTATGAGCAATACTACGAAAGACATTTTGTGACGGGCAACAAAGAAATGCGCCGTTTGAGTAAGTTCTGTATACTAAACACTAACATGAACAAAGAAGAACTAAACCACATACGCCACACGCTCTCACACCTCCTCGCTTCCGCCGTACGAGAGCTGTACCCTCATGCCAAACCTACTCTCGGTCCCGCTATAGATACTGGTTTTTACTATGATTTTGACTTTGACGGAGGGGATAAACCAGCACCCAAGGATTTGCAAAAAATAGAGCAGAAAATGCGCGAACTCCTAAAAAAATGGGAGTCGATGCAGAGGGAGGTTGTTACAGACACGCAAGCACTCGCTTTTTTCAAAAACAATCCGTACAAAGTCGAAATGATTACTGATATCGCCAAAGGTGGTTCACCAATCACTTTTTACCACTCTGGAGCATCAGGTGATACGCTCACGACTGAAAATGCTCTCTTTACCGATCTCTGTGAGGGCGGACATGTAGAAACACCGAACAAAGATTTGCGTGACGTTGCATTTAAGCTTGACCGCATTGCAGGCGCATACTGGCGTGGAGATGAAAACAATACCATGCTCACTCGTATCTACGGACTTGCGTTTGAGAACAAAGAGGCACTCGTGACCTACGAGACAAACCTCGAAGAAGCTAAGAAAAGAGACCATCGGAAACTTGGAAAAGAGTTAGACCTCTTTACATTTTCTGAACTAGTCGGTCCTGGGCTACCGATGTGGACTCCACGAGGAGCTATTGTGCGCCATGAGCTTGATTCATATATATGGGAACTACGCCAGAAACATGGATATTCACGTGTCACTATTCCCCATATCACGAAAAAAGATTTATACGTCACGAGCGGTCACTGGGAAAAATTTGCAGATGAACTCTTCAAGGTAGCAACACGTGAAGGAAAAGAGTATGCCTTGAAACCAATGAACTGCCCGCACCACACGCAGATATTTGCACGGAAGCCACATAGCTACAGAGAAATGCCACAGCGGTATGCTGAGACCACCATGGTGTATCGTGACGAACAGTCTGGAGAGCTGGGCGGGCTTACCCGTGTACTCTCTATTACCCAAGATGATAGCCATGTGTTCTGTCGAAGTAGCCAAGTAAAGGAGGAGTTTAATAAAATCTGGGATATTGTTGATACGCTGTATAGCACCTTCAACTTCAAACTGCGCGTACGGCTCTCTTTCCACGATCCTAAAACAATGGAGAAGTATCTTGGCGACACCAAGGTATGGGAGAACTCTGAGAAGGCATTGAAAGAAATAGCCATCGAAAGAAAAGCCGACTATTTCGAAGGTATTGGTGAAGCTGCTATGTATGGACCGAAGCTCGACTTTATGGCGACGGACTCTATCGGTCGAGAACATCAAGTTGCTACCATACAGCTCGACATGAACCTACCAGAGCGCTTTGACCTCTCCTGTATCAATGAACAAGGTGAGAGTGAGCGTATTGTGATGATTCACGCTGCTATCATGGGCTCAATAGAACGATTTACTGCTGTGCTCATAGAACACCTTGCAGGCAACTTCCCTCTCTGGCTTGCACCAGTACAACTGCGAGTACTACCTATCGCGGAAGCACACCAGAAATACGCTAAGGAACTTTTTGACAAGCTTATACAATCACAGATTCGAGTAGAACTGCGTGATACTGGGGAATCCTTTGGAAAACGAGTACGCGCATCAAAAGTTGATAAAGTACCGTACTTCATCTGTGTTGGAGACAAGGAGATAGAGTCAGGAACACTACGACTAGAGGCACACGATGGTACGGTGATTGAAAAAAACATAGACGACACACTCTCCTTCCTTACGGAAAAAATCAAAGATCGGAGTTTGTAACTAGTTTAGAGTTAATATCAGATATAAAAAAATGGACGCACATGCGTCCATTTTTATAACGGTACCAACTTCTACCGTCACTAACTTCTCGTATCTTTCCTAACCTTTCGGTTAACCGTAAGGTTGGAAAAAGAGTGAATGCACACCAAAGAGAATTAAATATCTAATTCACGTGAGTGAATAAATAGTCGTCATTTATTTGCAATTCTATACAAAAAAAATTACCACCATATGGTGGTAATTTTTTTCTAGTAACTATTACTATTACGCTTTTTTCTCGAAGTGCTCAAAAGCCTTTGTAAGTGCTACTTTGGTTCCAATGTGATTGTTTGCGTACGTGTAATCAATACACTCTACAAGGATACCCAGTACATTTTCAAAGTCACCGTTACTCCATGTTGCTGTTTTACCAGCAATCTCTTTATCTGGAATACGTCCTCCTTCTAGGCGATATCGGTACACTTCATCAAGCTTACGCACGACAGCCGTGATTACCGCGCCGACGTCATTACCGCGTGATGCAAAATCACGTAGGGTATCGAAGACTTTCTTTTTTTCAAGGTTTACAAGACTGTCGATAAAAATCATAGCAGTCTCATCACTTGATGATGGAGTACTCTTTACCTCAGGCTTTGTTCCTGTAGCTTGTGAAGAGTTGGTCACAGGAGCAGGAGAGGACATGGGTGCTGAATACTTCTTGCTGATTTGCTTCTGCTCTACCCTAAACGCTTTCGGTTCAGCACTTGATAGTACATTGTTGATAGTAGTGTGCGGGATAGTATCCTGTACATCAAGAACGATATTGTTCTGTGATTTTCCAAGAAGTTTTTCTGCTCGTTCCTTTGAGAGAAGTATCCAACCATCTTCTTGAGGATATTCAGTTTTTGCGATTTCAAATAAACCAGTTAGATACTGTGTTGGACTTGATTCAGTTTTTCGTATCTCTGCATACATGAGACGAAGTGCTTCAGGAGAGAGTAGTATGTTTTCCTTATGCGCCATGTCTTCAATAATGCTAATAGGATCTGAGGAGTTTGATCCATGAGGTGCTGTAGGGATTTCTGATAGTGCTGGGATGCTGTGGACTGGGGCCATGACGGACTTCATTTCTACAACCTCAGATACATCCTCCTTGATGTTGTAAGCATACGCAGTTGAGAATGCTACCTTAAGCCGATCCATAGGGTGGTACCGTGTAGAAACGTAAGCAATAAGGACACTCAGTGCGAGTACCATTAGCCAGAAGAATGTCGTAAGCATAGGGCCAGCTTCAAATCCTGTGTATGGTACTTGGTCAAGCGTTATATAACTCCCTGTTTTGGTAACCGTTTTTCCAAGAATAATAGTTGGTTCTGGGTCATCTTCGTCCTCGTCTTCTTCATCCTCGTCTTCATCGTCGTCGTCATCACAATTTATACATTTACCACCTCCACCACTTGATTTGATAGAGACACCTGCAGAACAAGTTACCTCCTTTCCATTTGAATCTTTAAATGTGCCAGTAAATGTTGTAGCCGACTGTATCGTCATGTTCTTTGAACCAGATAGAGTTGTGGCACCTATTCCCTGGTCTATAAATGCAGAGGATGTATTGCTACTACTCCAGTTTAGGGTTACCGTATCACCTTCTCTAACCTGTGTAGGAGATACATTCATACTACAACTCGGTGCTGGGTCTTCTGATTTCTTTTCAAATGCGACACATACAGGCACTACTGAATTTGGAGAAGAATTGTCTCCTGCAACTGCATGCACGACGGCGATTGAAGATCCTGCTTCAGTGAGAACAATTGCGTTTGCAAATGTGTTGTTCTTTGAATCCTGTACAACATAATCCGCAATGTCTGTGGTAGGACCTACTGGACCTTTTTCCCACGAACTTCCACGAACCAACACATTCCATTGCTCTTTTGGCTGTGTAACATTTACTCGGTCAGTGTATCCATCCCAAGAGGCAGTTTTAACCGTGTACGTACCTGCAGGAAGTGATTGAGATTTTGCGATTTCGTATTTGTTAGAATCATTAGAAAGAAGCAACGTCGCATCATTTCGCTCTTTACCACCATTGAAGTTAACAACCGTAACATTCTCTGATGCTGTGTATGGACATGCAGGAACTCGTGGTTCTTCTTTAGGAGGTTCTGTCACCGATACTGTTACACTACACTCAAATGTTTTTGGAGAATTGAGTTGGTGCGCAACGGCAGTGTACGTAGTTGTTTGTGTTGGAGACACAACAGTACTTCCTGTAACACCATCCCATTTTCCAGGAACACCCTCTATACTCACCCAAATATTTTCATCATCTGCAAAAGCCCATGTGAGTGTTGACGACTGACCGCGCTCAATCGATGCAGGACTTGCAGTCATTGACTCACAGTGCCAAGCAAGTGCTTCTTGTGAAGCAAAGCGTGTTACTGGTGCAGCTTCAAAAGCAAATAGTGAAATAAGGGTAAAGATAACAAAAAATACACCACCAAGCGCCATTGTGGTGTTTTTGCGTATTGTATCGATAAATGAAAAATTTGTTTTCATGATTATTTTATAAGTGAATAATGTTAATTACTATGATTATCGTTGCTCTTTGGCTATCAACCTCGCGGTAACTATCCAACGTTCCTGCTTTGTACCAAAACTATTACAAGTTGCAAGAGTAAGCTTTGGATACGACGAGTTAAAGTCTACACGCACATCCTCTGCTTCAGAAAGCTCGACTGTTTCAGTTGCGTACGTATACACATGTGTATCTGAATACACGGTAATGTGATCACCAGCCTTCAGCTTACTAAGCTCATTAAAAGCTTTAAAAGCTTTGTTGTTTATAACAGGTAAGTAACTTGAGTGTCCAAACAAAAGCATGTTTGCATTTTCTCCCAAATTTCCTGAGCCTGGGTAATGCACTGCTCCATTAAGTAACGCTCTATCAAGCACATCGATATCGGTACTCTGAGGTGTGATGATGGTAGTATCTAATGCAATTTTCTCAATCGAAATACGAGTAGGGAAAGTTGATTCAGGTACCAAGGGCTCATCTGCCATTTTTGAAGGAGCAACAACATCTAGAGATGAAGTAGCATTTTCTTCATACGCACCTATTCGCATTTCAGGCACAAAGTCAATTGAAACAAGCAGAACTGTAAGTAACAAAAAAGAGCCAACAACACGCAAAACAAAGGCTTTCTGGTTTTCAGTTGACATTTGTTCTTTTTGACTCTTTTGAAAATTTCTCATGCACGTTTTCTTTAAAATTTCACACTTCGTGTGCGAGAAAGACATCTTAGTATATTATAGCAGTATATTTATATACTGTCAATATTTTGCATAGACGACTTTGCTCCGTACCGCAACTCGTTATATAGAACAGTAAGAGTATACACAAACATATTGAGAACAGGGCTATGGACAGAACTCCTTCTTACTTCAAATTGATTTGGAAGTTCTCGTCTTATCGCTGGTACGAGTTGTGTAATAGTATGTGGTGGAGTCACTATCGAGTGAGTAGCATCATAAAGCAGTATTGGTTCTTCATCATGCACTTCCCTTCTGATGTCTGCTTGCGCTACTACATGCGACACTATTTTTCTTCGCCTCTCTTCAGAGGTCTCTGAGACAGCTTGCACATACGCATTTCCTGTTGTCAGTAACCTTTCACAAAGGGTATCTAATTTTAGAAGAAATACCACAAGTAAGTTCCCTACTAAAACTACGACTTCAAAAAGCTTTTTTGAAACAAGAACGATATTTTTTTCAAGTTCTGTAATCGAATATTTTTTTATTTCATTCTTAAAGAAACTTTCTTCGGCACCATAGTCTTTACGAGGAAATATCCTTGCAGAAACGACATCTTCATGAACTACAGAGTCATCTACACCATCAAGGTTGATAGCATACGTGTTTCCATAATGAGAAAAATCATGCAGTAACTCAGATGACGCACTGAATCCTTTTTTTAAACAAGTATCAATCTCTTTCTGAGCTCGCTGAAAATGCCCAAAGAGTTTTGAGGGTAGTCCCACCAGTTGTATGTTTGAATTAGCCATATGTAGATTTCTATAATTACCTCATACTATGATTCGTAGTATATACAATATTATTAATATAATGTCAAGCTCCTGTATATTTGGCTGTCTTGACAATTGAATTTTGATATGCTATATGTGTAGACATAAATTACAATAATAAATTTGGCAGGAATAAAATTATATTAAAAATTCACCTGTTCCCTTTATTTACTGAACTATAATTACTATGAATGAGAATCAAATGAAGAAAAGCGAGAAGGTAGCGTCCACAATACTAAGAATTTTAGCAATTGTTGGACTTATCGCTATACTTGTTCTTGCAACATGGGTCGTTGTACAAGGCTCACGCGCGTTACCAAATATTGGAGAGAATCTAAGCGCCGCGGCTTCATCTGTACGTTCAATATTTAGTACTGCTCCTTCAGAGTCATTGGTTTTTGAACTTGAAAACAGAACTCTCGCAGTAAACGAGCCTTTTAAAGTCAGTTGGACATACACTGGTGAAAATCAACCTACTTCCTATACATTCACCTATGAATGTGGTTCCAATGTTGAACTCAACATTGAACATGAGTATGGTTGGGATAAGCTTCCTTGTGGAACAGCACAGAACATAGAGAAAAACCAAGTATCTATTGTTGCGACCAACAATCAGACTCGATTTGAAGATATTACGTTGACTGTAGATGCAGATACGCTTCGTGATACTACAGTTATCACAATCATGAACGCTGACATTGCAACCTTGCATGTACCAGGAAGCACGAGCACAGCAACCACAACTACTCAAGCCACCTCGACTACCTCTACAGAGACGAAGACAACAACTACGGAGCCTAAGGCTGCGACAACCAAACCTACTACCGTAGCAACTGTTACACCGAAACCAGTTATAAAACCAACACCTATCGTTGTTCCTCTTTATTCTGGTCCTGCTGATCTTGTTGTTGAAATAGCACAAACTGGTGTGTTGGCAGAAGTGAGAGGTGAAGATACGTTCTTCCCTGTCTCACCAATACCAAGCAACAAGGTGGCTGCTGTGACGTTCACCGTCACCAACAGAGGAGGTCTTGATTCTGGTGCATGGATATTCAAGGCTGAACTCCCTACAGAAGGTGATAGAGACTATTCATACACCTCACCTGTTCAAACATCTTTGAGCTCTGGCATGCAGGTAGAGTACACACTTGGATTCGATGAAATCGTCGAAAGTAGCAAAGGTACGATTAAAATCACCATCTTACCTACGAATAACGCTGACAAAAAAACAAACAACGTTGATTCAGTAATCATAAAGATTGACGAAAGGTAAACGGAGTTGAATGTTAAAAGTATAATATTAAAAGTTCAAAAGCCTGCATTTGCAGGCTTTTGTGTTTCTCAAGGGTGCTTATTAATGAGGTCGGACCTCATTAATAATCATGTATCAAATACTAGGAGTTCTATTTTTCGATTTTCTTCTGTGAACGTTCGTAGGTACGTTGGTCGATTTTAGATTCTTTATTGAAATACTCTTTTTCAATATCGATTTCCAATTCTATTCCTACACCAAACAGCATATTCAAAACATCAGTAATCTCTTCCCCGACTTTATATTTGTCCTCACGCCCAGTATCTATATTCATTCCCGATATTTTTCTACACGCTTTGGCAAGTTCACCAACTTCTTCCATAAGCAAAACAAGCCTTTCGTGAAGAGTCTCATTTTCAAATCCACGTTCTTTAATTTTAAATTTTATGTAATCCTGAAGCTGGTTAATGGTGCCTTGTTGTAATGTTTTTTGATTGTCCATAAGGAATATGTATACGTAATGTTACCTATAATCACAGACGCAGTCTTGATAGTCAAGAATATAAAACATGAAGAATTCAATAAACAAAAAAGGTCTATCATTCAGATGACAGACCTTTTTATTACTGCAACAAGAAAAGTGCTACAAAGGAGAGTCCTATTGCGCTCACTTTTTGTAGATTCCAATGCTCCTTGTAGTAAATAATAGAGAGCACTATCGGTATAAGTATATACAGTGAATATACCGTGTGCACAATTACCAAAGGTCCACCAAGTACAAAAGAGTAGACATAGCATAGATATGCAATGACATTTGCCGCTCCTCGCGCCATAGCAAGAAACACAAAGCTTTTCGTTCTCTTCTGTACAAGATGTTCAGTAATTTTTACAAAACCCTTCCTTTGTAAAGCAAACAAAAATGAACCCATCAACACTCCACTTGAGACCGCAGTCACAATCCATAAGACATCTTGATAGTTACCTGAGACATACTTTCCAAGTGCTGAGACAAGTGCTGAAATAGCACCTGTAACTAAAACGAGCACAATACCAAGTAGTAAATTGTTTTGCCTCTTACTTTCTTTTTTTGTAACAAGTAGCAAGGGCACAAGTATGCCCAAAAGAAGTCCAGCCCACTCCACACCTGTAAAAGATTCAGAAAAGAGTGTTACTCCAAAAGCAATAACAATTGCAGGAGAAAACAATTTCTCCAACGGGTAGTAAATAGTAGTGTCAACATAACACAATGCATGGATTCGAAAAATGCTTCCAAGAGCTGCAAAGAACCCCACAACTAACGCGACGAGCATCATCCTCCAGTTAATACTATCAACACCACTTCTTATGAGTGCCGTAGGGATAAGTATAATAATTGATGCCAAAGCTCCGAAGAATATAAATACCTCTGAGTTGTATTTTCTCTGTGCAGCAACCTTCAGTATAAATGAGGGTATACCTGCCAGTATCGCAGCAAAAACTGCATACAGTAGCCACATTTTATCCATAACAGAACCCCCATTATGTTTGATTGAAGAGAATAGTGACCTTCACAATTATTTTACACAAATTGTTAAATATCAGTTCTATTTAGTAATCTAACACTTCCGTTAAAACACACAAGAAAAACACAAGTACTCGTACTCGTGGGTGACTTGCTTTGTGTAAATATTTAGATGTGCACCAAAGCTCATGAAGGTCTGATGCAAATACTTCCCCCTCTTGATTATTAAGGAGGTCCGACCTCCTTGGGAGAAAATACTAGTGGGAATACTAGTATTTGTTATCTATACTAGTTACTAATAAAAAAATCATTCATTACAAGAAATGAGTTTAATTTGTCACTTGCTCTCCTGAGGTGTTCTAATTCAGGTAGATTTTTACCTCCCGTAAACATTTCATACTTAATTGGTAACGTGAAATATTCTAATCCCTTTTCTTTAAAAAATGGACTTATTTTATGGATAGCATCAACGTCTCGATTTTTTAAAAAAGAAGAGTCAAACAATTTTGAAAATTCATTCATGGCTTTCTCTAAATCGTGTCCGATTTTATTTTTTACGAAATCAATTTTACCTTTTGATGAGTCCTTGCTTAGGATTGATGCCTTCAGAGCAAGTTCAATTGCGACAGAGTGCATATAAAAATAAAAAAGTGAAATGTTTTCATTTTTAATTTTATATTCGAGGGTTGCGTTATAGAAATGGTTTGACATTTTTGCAAACGCATAGGGGGTTAAAGAAACATTGAGGGTTTTTATATTCACTGTAACCGATTCTTCTATATTCATGTAATTATTTAAAAATTTAAATTAAGCAGTATTCCATATTACTTAAGTGAATAGAAAGTTATTTCTCAAGAATTTTTTTTAAGAAGTATTTCCCTTTTTCGGTCAATTGATAAATATCTGAAGTATTCTTCTTTAATTCAAGAAGTCCGTTCGTGTCTGCATACGCAAGTTCATCAGTTTGAATGGTTGAATTATTCCAAGAATCGACAAGCTTTCCTCCATATTTATACACCATCTCACTAATATTCTTCAAAACTTTTTGTTTAAAATACTCATTAAGTTTTTTATATTCCATATCCCACGATGCCTCTCGTGCATAAATATTTCCAGCAACGTTTTCTTCAATTTCAAGTTTTTTTTCTGATTCAGTAACAATATCCTTAAGAATTTTCGTTTGCTCCTTTGTTACTTCATTAAATTCCTTTAATTTCGAATTCTTTAATCGTTGATATTTTGTATTTTCAGAATCAAACAAACTTCTTCGCTCAAAATAAAATTTTAATTGCCGCTCATGTGCAAGGTTATTCATATAAGGCAACCACCAAATTGCAAAGTAGGTGACGATTAGAGGAACACCAAAAAGTATAATATGATTCAAGACAAACGAAACCACTTCATTGTCGAGAAGAAAATATCCAGTATTAAACTTTTCAAGATGATGTGAAAACTTCTCAGCATAAGAAAGTGTTGTCACATCTCCAACAATGTTATCTTCAAGAAAAAGAACATAAAACATTCTCCAATTCCAAGCGATAAAAGCAATAATATAAATACCGTAAACAGAACTGTTATGCTTTTCTTTAAACCATTCTGAAAATGAATCCATTATATCAGTCATAAAAATTTATGATAATTGGTTTCAGTATACTTTTTAAAATTATTTTCCGCAATAAATGCTACAACAAAAATAACTAAACTGTCTCTTCATGCTTACAATTTTGTGTCTAAACAAAACCCCATATGGGGGTTTTACTTTAAACATTTAACTTTCAACTTTTAACTAGATGTCAAGCTGTGCAAGCTTCGCATTCGACTGAATGAAAGACTTACGTGCAGAAACATCGGTACCCATGAGTGTGCTAAAGACATTGTCAGCTTCCGCTACATCAAGCACCGTCACTTGTTTCAGTACTCTGTTTGCTGGGTTCATACTGGTCTCCCAAAGTTCTTCAGGGTTCATTTCTCCAAGTCCTTTGTATCGTTGTATGTTGACCTTGGCACTCTTCTTTGCTTTTGCATCATCTTCAGTAACTTCCTCTTCGTTTTCGACAACCTCTTCTCCCTCAGAATCTGTTTCTAAACTTTTCTCAAAGTCCCTAGGCTCAACACCCAACTCTTTCATGACTTTGACTTTTTCTTCCTCGACATACGCATAGCGGACTTCCTTACCTTTGGTTATCTTATACAGAGGTGGTTGTGCGATGTAGAGAAAACCGCCATCAATCACCTTCGGAAAATGTCTAAAAAAGAGTGTAAGCAACAGCGTTCGTATGTGCGCACCATCGACGTCGGCATCAGTCGCTATGATTATCTTGTGGTATCTGAGCTTTTCAATATTAAACACATCCCCTATCGCGGTACCGAGAGCCACGACGAGGTCCTTGATAGAGTCACTCGTAAGCATTCTGTCGATACGTGCTCGTTCGACGTTTAAAATTTTACCTCGTAGAGGAAGTATAGCCTGCGTTCTCCTGTCTCTACCCATTTTTGCGGAACCACCTGCAGAATCTCCCTCCACAATGAAGAGTTCGGATTCCTCGGCTTTTTTTGTCTGGCAATCAGCAAGCTTACCGGGGAGCGTCATTCCGTCGAGTGCCCCTTTGCGCAATACCGAGTCTTTTGCCGCCTTTGCCGCCTTTCTCGCCTTGAGTGCCAAAATAGACTTATTGATGATAGCGCGCGCATCGTCAGGGTGTTCTTCAAGGAAGTTCGTGAAGAAGTCGTTAAACACAGACTGTACTGCACTTTGTGCTTCCATACTTCCGAGCTTTGCTTTGGTCTGTCCCTCAAACTGCACCTCTCGCAATTTGACGGAGATAGCAGCCGTTAGACCCTCAAGTACATCGTCTCCGGTAAAGTTGTCGTCGTTTTCTTTAAGGAAATTTGCCTTACGTGCATAGGTGTTTATAGAACGCGTCAGAGCAGTTTTAAAACCAGTAAGGTGCGTACCACCCTCAGCATTGTAAATATTATTGGCAAACGCAGTAATGCGCGAGTTTATATCATCTACGTACTGAAGAGCGATTTCTACAGAAACAACGTTGGCGTCAATGTCTAGTTTCTCACAGTAAAAGATATTCTTATGGAGTGGCTGTTGATGATGATTGTAGAAAGTAATCAAAGACTGCAGTCCACCTTCAAAGTAGAAGCTCATGGAAGGAGCGTTCAAGCGAAGATCTCGTGCATAAAACACTCCATCTAATTTAAGCTGTTTTTCATCTACCGCCCGCAAATCAAGCACAGTGATATGCATTTTCTTTACCAAGTATGCTTGTTGTCGTAAGTGCGAAACAATTTTATTGAAATCAAACTGCACTTCTTTAAATATTTCTACATCTGGCTCAAATGTGATAATGGTTCCATGGAGTTTGGAAGCTCCAATTTTCTTAAGTGGGGCTTTCTTTTTTCCTTGCGAATACTCTTGGAAATACGCACCACCGTCTTGATGTACTTCCGCGCGAGCATACACAGAAAGAGCGTTTACGACAGACACACCCACACCATGTAATCCTCCTGATACTTTATAGCTATCATTATCAAACTTACCTCCAGCATGCAATGTCGTCATGACAGTCTCGAGAGCTGATACTTTGGTGAGCTTATGAATACCGACCGGTATACCTCGTCCATTATCTACGACGCGGACACGATCGTGCGGTAGTAGTGCAACTTCAATATCGTCTGCAAATCCACTCATCGCCTCATCTCGTGAGTTATCAAAAACCTCCCAAACTAAGTGGTGGAGTCCATCTGGCCCAGTCGTACCAATGTACATCCCAGGACGCTTGCGTACCGGATCCAAACCCTCTAAAACGGTGATTGAATCTGCACCATAGTCTGATTTATCTGTTGATTTTTTTGCCATATAAAATAAAAAGCGCCCTTAGACGTGCTTACATACTAGCATATTTTAAAGAATTTTGCTCATATTTATATATACTTTTTGTCTTATTTTTCATTATTTTATTAATTCCTTATACTATGATAAAGATATATAATTAATACACATAATCCATTTCTGATGTTTGTTGATTATATTGAGTTATGCTAATATTGTGACTGGAAAGGGTTTTTAACACCCCTTCCAGTCACAATATGAGTAAAATACCAGCAAAGGGCGAATATTTAGAAGTCTTATTGAGATCTAAAAAGAACATCTTTTCTACAAAAGATGTGGCTTTGTTGTGGAATGAAGACGATAATAAAGTTGTTACCGACAGATTAAAGAAGTATGTAAACGCCGAAAAATTATTTAGACCATATAGAGGATTATATGCAAAGGACAAAAACTACGATCAATTTGAATTAGTAACCCGTATCTATACTCCCTCATATATCAGCTTTGAAACAGTCTTGACTCGTAAGGGCATAAATTTTCAATATTACAAAAATATCTTTGTTGCCTCATACATAAATAGAGAAATTACTGTTAACGAGCAAAAAATTACTTTTGTCCGAATGAAGGATTATGTTTTGAGTAGTACGTTAGGTATAGAACATAAAGATGGATATGCCATCGCTACACAAGAACGTGCTTTTTTAGATCGTATATATGTAAGTAAGGAATATCATTTTGATAATTTGTCGAGTTTGAATTGGGATGCAGTCTTCGAAATTGTACCTATCTACCATAACAAACGAATGGAAAAGAGGGTCAAAGAATATTATAAAAGCTATCAAAATATTTAGGTGAACTTTACTATGACATTAGATTATTCAAAACATAAAAATATTTTGTTGAGAATTTTGAAAGATATCTATTCTGACACTTCTATAGCTCCCTACTTAGGATTTAAAGGTGGTACAGCAGCAATGATGTTTTATGATTTACCTAGAAATTCTGTTGATTTAGACCTTGATTTATTAGACGACACAAAGGAAAAGATAGTTTTTGATAAAATTAACAAAATTATATCTACCTATGGGGAAATTACTGATTCAAGTATACAAAAACATAATTTGAGGAATGTTATTTCTCATGATCCAAAAGCTCAAAATATTAAGGTCGAGGTGAATCGCAGACAGTTCGGATCAAAATATGAGATGAAAACTTTGCTTGGTATTTCGATGCTCGTCATGGTTCAAGAAGATATGTTTGCCCATAAGTTAATGGCGATGCTTGAGAGAATAGGTAAAACTAGTAGAGATATTTTTGATGTACGTTACTTTGCTGAAAATAACTGGCCGATAAACAGAAAGATTGTAGAGGAAAGATCAGGAGTTTCTTTTAAGGAGGCTTTAAAAAAATGCATTAACAAGCTTGAAAAAGTTGATAATAGACACATTTTAGATGGTCTTGGAGAATTACTCACTGATTCACAAAAAGATTCTAACCGAACAAAATTAAAAAGTGATACGATTTTTTTATTGAAAATGATGCTTGGTAACGAGAAATAGTCCATAGCAAAGTTTGAAAAAGGAAAAAAATGGCACCCTTCAAATTTAATAAACAACACCTTGTTACGCAAGAATTACGAAATCCGTTTTAAACTCACACCTGACTGTGTAGAACCTTACTTTTTCTATCGGACTTCCCACCCCGAATGGCTCTGAATATTCTCCGTAATCTTCGCCATAATTGCGTTTATTTCAACATCAGTGAGCGTCTTCTCATATGACTGAAAAACAAGGTGCCACGCGTATGAAATCTTTTCATCCTTTTCGAACTCGTCAAACTGTGTGTGGCGAACAAGTAGTTCTGTAGCATCCTTCATAATACTAGCTAACACTTCTTCACTCGACACCGCCTTGGGTACCCATACGGAAATATCTCGCAACACAAACGGGTATGAGGACCATCGCGTATATCGAGCATGAGTGTTCCATGACAACCCCGACTCATATGCTTCGACATCCGGAAGTAGCGCAAATATATTTTTAAGCGATATTTCAAATATGCCATCCTCGAGTACAACTTTCTCTGGAGAACCTACCATTTCAAGTACTTTCTCGATGTCACTTTGTAGGATGCCATCAATAACGCGTTGTTTTCCAGACACCGCCCTGCCCCCTATAGCAAGTGAAATTTCTTCACCTTCCGTTGTGAATACGGTGCCTAGCTCAAACAACTTAACAGCCTCAAGACTGAGGAGTGGCGCGTTTTGTACATTGAGTTCAAGTGCTTTAAGAAGCCCATCAGCAATATTCCTGCGCATAAAGGCCTTGTCAGATGCCAAAGGGTTGAGGAGCTCCACTTCACCACGCTCAGCAAGTGTGTAGGTAAGCACTTCTGAGTATCCCATATCTAAGAGTGTTTTTTGAATCTTCTCAATGTAGTATTGATTTTTATTGACCGGAGGTTTCGATGATAGCGTCGGTACCATCTGAGAAGAAATATTACTGTAACCGTACACGCGTCCTATTTCTTCGATGATTGCTTCTTTGATTGTCACGTCTGACCTCTCCCAAGCACTCGTCACGGCAAATTCTTCAGCATCACGAGAAAACTCCCATTCAAATCGTACCAGGATACCCTCTACGTCGGTTACTGAGAGGTTAGTGCCAAGAAGGGAATTTATTTCGGATAGTGTTACCGTAACAGGAATACGTTCTCCAACTCCAGTAAACTCATCAATGACTCCCACAAGCTCTCCTTCCGAAACGTCCTCGATAAGTCTAATGAGATCACGCATAGCAAATGCAGGTAAGAGCGGAGAAGGCTCGTTTTGAAAACGCACCGATGCATCAGTAGCAAGTTTAAGTTCGTTTGAAGTCTTACGAACATTTACAAAATTGAAATTTGCTGACTCGAGGATAACGTCCACGGTACCTTCCGTAACTTCCGCAACCTTTCCACCCTTGATACCTGCTAGAGCAAGTGGTAGACCAGAGACACCGTCAGCTATGAGCTGGTGTGTATCACCAAGGGTATAGGTGTCCCCTGTGAGGGTAGTAATCTCTTCTCCCTTTTTTGACAATCGTACCGATAGGTGACGGGTACCTTCCTCATCTGTAGCGAGGAGTGAGTAATCAAAAGCATGGAGTGGTTGCCCTACGTCATGCATAACGTAATTGGTGGCATCGACGATGTTATTGATAGACTTCTGTCCAAGTGTTTTTAGGGCTTTTTGCAACCATGGAGGTGAAGGCTCTACTCGCACTCCGCGTATAAGTGCGGCCATGTAGCGTGGGCATAATGCGTTGTTTTCGACAGAGACTTTTGTATGTGTGAGAGGTTTCCAAGCTGGGAGCGTGTCTCGTAGGGGGTCGCTTTTAAGTGGTATTGAGAGAAGTGTCGAGATCTCACGAGCAATCCCTCGATGTGACAAACAATCAGAAGAACGGTTCGGAAGTATGTCTACGTCAATAACCCAATCATCTTCAACCTGTGTCACTTCTTCTACTTCAAACGAGTGAAAGGTAAACAAGTCTGCAAGCTCTTGCGCGCTAGGTAGTGTGCTATCAAAATATTTTTGGAGCCAATTGCGTGAAATCTTCATATTAAAATTGATGCGTAAATCGTAAATCGCCTGTGTGGAAAAATCGCACATCATCTATTTCCGCCCCTATCATGAGCAGTCGCTCAATACCTCCACCAAACGCAAATCCCGAATATTTTTCCGGATTGATTCCTCCCGCTTTAAGCACATTGGGGTGCACCATACCTGCCCCAAGTACTTCTACCCAAGCAGTGCTACCGTCTTTTTTCTTGAGGAGCATGTCCACCTCCACCCCCGGCTCGACGAAGGGAAAGAATCCTGGGCGGAATCGAACGGTCACCTCGCGCTCATAAAACTTGGTGAAGAAATACTCTAGGAGACCTTTGAGCTGTGCAAGAGATGCATGTTCATCTACCACCAAGCCCTCAACTTGGTAGAATTGAGCCTCGTGCGTCGCGTCTGTCGCTTCATTACGAAATACACGTCCAGGAGAAATAATGCGTATAGGAGGCTCGTGTGACTCCATATAGCGCACCTGTACAGTACTTGTATGTGTACGCAACACTGTTTCTTCCCTTCCACGTACCCAAAAGGTGTCCTGCATGTCTCGTGCGGGATGGTCTCGTGGTACGTTTAGTGCGTCGAAATTGTAGTACTCACTTTCAATAAGGGGGCCTTCAGCAAACTCAAATCCAAGCTCGTTAAAAATTGCGTTAATCCTAGATATGGCTATAGATATTGGATGTAGGTGACCTTTCATGCTTTTGCAGTATACATCATGAAGTTTAAAGTTAAAAGTTCGAAGTTGAATGTTAAAAGTTAAATGTTAAAAGTTGAAAAAAAGGATATCCACCTACCCGCTGACAAGCTGTGCTTCGCGCGTGCAGAGCACAAAAGCTCGCGTAGCGAGCTACTTTCAACTTTTAACATTCAACTTTAAACTTATTTACCAACTCGTCTCAAAATAGCTTTGGCCGTCAAACACCACCAACGTGCCATCATTCTTAAGTCTGAAATCAAGATTTCTCTCTTCACGAATTGTTTGAATGTTCCGTTCTGATCTATTGTCTAGCTCAACCACGTACAGTCCCCGCTCACTTAGAACAAGGAGTAAATCATTCCTGTTTGGATAAAACTCATACCTAAGAATCGGTTCATGCCAGTTAATAGAGAGCCTATCCGCACACGATTCCATACAAAAGAAATACGGTACCGGATCATTGACTCTTCCCCATCCCGCATATATATCTCCATTCTCAATCCATGTCACCATTCCCTCACGCTCTCGAACCATTTCTTTCTCACTCAATCGAGACGTACTCGCAAACTCATTCAGCCATTGCGGGAACTTCGTTTCAAGTATCGTCGTAGTCGTCGCAGTTCGCACCCCACGGATATACTCATAGGTTGTGGTTGCTACTTCTACTTCGAATTGTTCTTTGTCCTCTGCAAAGTACTCCGCCAGCTCCACATATTCAGGATTGAGTACTTCTTGCGTGGTGGTAGCATCTTCATCACTGGTCGTAGCCACCTCTGTGTCTGTAAGCTCAAGCGTCGTACTCGCCCAGATTTGACGCCACGTAAATTCAGTCGGTAACATAAGCACTCGTGCCTCAGTTACTAAGTTTGGCTTTACCAAGAGCACTTTGACCCAGCTCTGGTATCCATCCCGTTCTACACGTAGTGCGTAGTAGCGATTTGGCAACAAATCCTGAATAAGCGTATTTTTAAGAAAAGCACCATTATTTTCCAAAAATTCATCATCAATAAAAACAGACGTATTGGCAACATCTGAGTGCAGATAAATGCCACCAGTCTGAATGAGTCCTAGGGCATCGTCCAGACGATACCCTTGCGAGTATCCAATCAGGATTGGGGTCAAAACAACAAACAGTGCGAGAAGTACCCAAAGAACTCGAGAGCGGATTTTTCTTGAAAGAGGCTTCATACTATTTTTTTAGATCACGATGCTTTGGGGTCACCCAGAATTCACCGACATACTTCCCAAATGCAAGCCTCGTTTGCGCATGTATGCCTGGGATGGCACCAAAGATTACTATGGTAAATGGTACAAGTAACCACTGCGCCCCCGCAAAGAAGTACTTCCGTTTACGATTGGGGTAATCAAGGGGTAATTGTGGCATAAATGAAAATGCTACAGCCATAGCAAGTACGAGGCCAAGCATAGCTGCTAACATAAGATTCCGAGTGATATACGGAAGGTTGTAAGAAAGTACCGTATCGCGAAACGCATCGCCCCCCAATACAAGTGGCAACCACCCCAAGAGTAGTATCAATAACGGATGTGTCGCGAGCGACCACCACCCTTCAAGCTGTACCATGGTATGGTACACACGTTTCTTGAGAGGAATTGCTTTATTTTTTATAAAACCAAAAAGCATGTACGGAACATTCTCTACACCCCACAACCAGCGAAACTGTTGTCTATAAATATTCTTGAGCGTCATCCATGTAGTAGGAGCTGTGGTCGCATCCATAGACACAGGATAGCTTATCGCAACAGTCGAGTAGTCACCATTGTTCGCTAGGTACAGATTCCAGAAAATTCGGGAATCATCTGAAATCATATTTTTTTGCCAAAAACCAACCTCATTAAGTGCCTTAAAAGAAATAGCATGCGATGAAAATGTGGTAAGTTTTTCTGCGCGCTCCTGCTGAATCATTTGCCAGAATGTACTTGAGAAGGCGGCAACTCGTGACACTGCAGTCGCTTCCCAAATGTTGTTGTTATACAGAGGTACAGGCTGAAACGAAGTTTTGTGTGGATTCTCACACGTCAAGAAATACCACGTCAAGCAAAGAAAATATTGTGGCAAAATAACCGTATCAATATCAAATGCAGATACGATAATATCTTCATACGGAATATGTTCCGGATTGATGTAATTTTTCTTTACCTCCTCTGCTGCAAATGTGATATTCGGACCCTTCCCTTTAATCTCACCACCCTTACCTTCAGGGTGAATGGCAACAGTAATATGCCCAAACTGGCTTTCATACTTCTCCTTCATCCGATGTGCAATACTGACCGCCTCTTTCCCTGCACGTTCCTCAGCGGCAAGCGCAAGGATGATATGTGATTTGTCGTACGTTGATGCCAAGATTGACTGTATGGCTGCTTCGACCATATCCTCAGGCTCTTTGTAAAAGGGTAAAATGACAAGATGGTAAATATGCTCGTACTTAAGAGTACCAATCTTTTCACCCCAATCTACCTGCATGTTGTGTTTAAGCCTTCTCCAGTTATATCGCTGATGCATGGAGAGGTAGAACGTCTTAAGAAGCCAATATAAATCAAAGGCAATAATAAGATACGCTGCTATGGTGGGACGGTAGATTGAGAGACCAATAATAGCAAGTATGGTTGACCACGAAATAAGTGCCGGCACCATTTCAAGAGCTCTATATAACACACGATCAGACCCCTTTAAATCGCGGGCATGCGCTACATGGAAATATGGATTTTGCGCGTATGATTTAAGCGTCTGATTTTTATTCATTATTTAGGGTTGCTTGTGTAAGACTTACGGAAACGGCGTCCTTCTTCGTTGCCCTGCATAAAATGTCTCTCGTAGTATTGTTCATACAACTCGTTCCATTTTACTTGGGCGAACTGCATCCGTTTGCGTAAGTCCTATATTTATTGAAAGGTGTTTTTTTGCTTTTTTTATACTTATCACGCTAGAGCCGAAGGCGAGATTAAAACTCGCGACCTACCCAACTTTATATAAAAGCCAAGGCGGTTGCCTTTCAGCGTTTCAATATACTTATTTATTATCACGCTAGAGCCGAAGGCGAGACTCGAACTCGCGACCTACCGCTTACAAGGCGGTTGCTCTACCAACTGAGCTACTTCGGCTCTAACGTGACACGTAACAGTATATTCACCCAACCTACACAAAGAACAAATATTATAAATTCCACTCATCACATCCCTACCCCATCTCCACGTTCAATACTTTCATGAGCTGTTTTTCTTTTTTCACTTTTCTTTTTTTTTCGAAATGAACGTAAAAAAAGTGTACCCTTTTCAAGACGATTTTCAATGAAACGTACAAATAACAAGGCTACATAAGTCATCATATGTAGTCCGTTTAAAAATACATCCTTGTGAACATATTCTATACCATACTTCAGTCCCGCAACAAGATTGTGGTTTGTTCTATCTGTCGTCTGATCCAAGTAGAGTCGTGTTGTTTCGAATACCCGTTCACCTCGAATATACTCAAAATGTTTTAAACCCAAACTTAAAACAAGTAACGTTGCAGATACTAACAAAAGTATGGTCATACAATTAGGCAGTAGCTCTAGCGGTTAACACTAAAGCGGGTGTACTCAGAAATTTCAATGCGCTCTCCAAATTTCTGCGTTGCTTGCTCAACAAGATTAGTGATAGTGAGCGAAGGGTCTTTTATATACTGTTGTTCAAGAAGTACTTGTTCCTCCAAGTAACTGTTTAGTTTCCCTTCAACAATAGCTTCTCTTTTGTCTGCTGGCTTTTCCTTCGCCTCATCCTCAAAGAGTTGTCGGGCCTTTGCAATGTCTTCTTCTTTTACCTGAGTTCGAGAAATGAATTTTGGGTTTGTAGCTGTAGCATGCATGGCGATATTTCTAGCCAAAGCTATAAATTCTGCATTTTTTGCAACGAAATCAGTTTCGCATGAGAGAAGGACTAAAGCACCAACATCGAGCGACGCATGCACGTATGCTTGTACAACGCCCGCTCCAAGTGTTCGTTCTGATTTTTTGGCAGCAGCGGAACTTGATTTTTTTCTAAGCACAATAAGTGCTTTCTCCATGTCGCCCTCAGTCTGTACAAGTGCATTTTTGCAATCCATCACCGAGAGCCCCGTGTGTGCCCTAAGCTTTTTTATATCTTCTGTTGTGACTTCCATAAGAAAAAAATTAGTTTACAAAAATAAACGCGCACGTATTTACGATAGAACGTAGTGTTCTTTATCTACTTCCGATATTTGTTTTCGGTGCTACAACGACAGGAGCCGTACTCAATCCTTCCTCATATGCTTCTGCAATTTCATTCACAAAATATTCAATAGATTTTCGTGCCGAGTCATTGGCAACGATAGGGTAGTCAATCATCGAGACATCACAGTCACTGTTAGCAAGAGAAATGACAGGTATCTTCTTTACATGAGCTTCTTCTACAGCAATAGCCTCACGACGAGAATCAACAACAAACAGTGCTTCTGGCAACTTGTCACCAAGTCCTAGAAGGCCACCATACATTTTCTGAAGTTTCTCAATCTCTCGATCAATGTAGAGACGTTCGAGTTTTGTATACTTTGCGAGCGAACCTGATTCTCTGTCTTCGGTAAGCTTTTTTAATTTATTAACTCGTTTTTTGATTTCTGCAAAGTTGGTGAGTGATCCTCCAATCCAACGTCCTATGCAGTACGGAGCATTAATTCGCTCAGCAGCATTTTTAACGATTCTGTGGCTTTCTGGTTTACCAGCAATAAAAAGAAGTTTCTTTCTTTCTGAGCCTAGCTTCTTTGCAAAAGCCTTGGCTTGGTTTAGAAGAAGCTCTGTCTTTTCTAGGTCAAAAATATCAGTCTTTTGCTTTAATCCATAAAGGTACTTCTTAACAGAAGGATGACGTCTAGCCTTTGGAAGCCCAAAATGCGCACCAGCACCAAACATGCTGTCCACAGCTTCTGAGCGTTCGTTCTTTGTTTCAGTTATATTCATCCCGTTAGAAATTACACTAGTAACACTTATTAATACTGATTTTTATACTACACATTATACTTTTCCCCGTTCTTTATATGATTTCTAACGGGATTCATATTCATATGTAGTGGGTCAGAGTGTACCAAATATCCTCAAAATGTCAAAAATGTTGTCAGGTAAATTCTCTACCGAAATGCAACTACTTTTAATAATGAGATTCTTGGAACTTTTGTAATAATACCTTGTTCAAGTGCAACCTCATAGGAACTACGG
>Ga0209000_1000270_pt1 | contig 59859 bp, 45 predicted proteins | sample RifGroD2_FD_183998 | JGI IMG/M metagenome (GOLD analysis project Ga0209000, IMG submission 183998) | Groundwater microbial communities from Rifle, Colorado, USA - Groundwater D2 (SPAdes) (version 2) | ecosystem: Environmental > Aquatic > Deep subsurface > Groundwater | place: Rifle, Colorado... | reverse complement strand
AATTATACCATAAAACTTGCCAAAAGTCTGCATTGTTTACGTTTTTGAATAAAAGAACCGTAGAAATTTATCATTTCTACGATTCCTGAGTTAAGGACACTTTTTCAGTGGCCTCAGTCTATGGTTGTAACTTTTTTGCACTTGACAAAATGGGAAAATTAGGGCATAATAAAGTCAAAAGAATTTGAATTTAAAAGGAGATAAAACATATGGAAGTTAGAACAAGATTTGCACCTAGCCCAACGGGGTATATGCATGTAGGGAATATTAGATCAGCGCTATATACATATTTGATAGCTAAGAAACATGAGGGCACATTTATTTTACGTATTGAGGATACAGATCAAAATAGATATGTAGAGGGAGCGGTTGAGAAAATATATAAAGATCTCAAAAGTTTAGGTTTTGTATGGCAAGAAGGTCCAGATGTAGGTGGAGATTATGGACCATATATACAAAGCGAGAGAAAGGCACTTTATATGGAGTATGCAAAGAAACTTATAGAAAGTGGACATGCTTATTATTGTTTTTGCTCACAAGAAAGACTTGATGACCTTAGGAATAAGTACGCGGAAAACAACATGACATTTATGTATGATGGAATTTGCCGAGGGATAGATGATATAGAAGCTGCAGAAAGAATAAAAAATGGAGAAAAGTGTGTTATAAGATTCAAGATGCCAAAGACAGGTACAACAAGTTATGATGATGTTATATATGGTAAACTTACTTTCAAAAACAGTGAACTTGATGATATTATTCTTATAAAATCAGATGGGTTGCCAACATATAATTTTGCAAATGTTGTTGATGATTACACGATGAAAATCAGTCATGTAGTGAGAGGAAATGAATATATATCATCAACACCCAAATATAAGCTTGTTTATGATGCTTTTGGTTTAGAGATGCCAAAAATAGTTCATCTTCCTATGGTAAATAAGCCGGACGGTTCAGGAAGAAAACTTGGTAAACGTGACGGAGATGTTACTTTTGATAGCCTACTTGAAAAAGGATATTTAAAAGAGGCGATTATTAACTTTATGGCATTACTTGGTTGGAGTCCGGGCGGGGAAAATGAAATATTTAGTTTGAAAGAATTAGAAGAAAACTTTAGTATAGATGGTATAAGTAAATCTCCAGCAGTATATGACCAGGTCAAACTTAACTGGATGAATGGACTTTATATAAGAAAAGAAGACATAGAATATATAACAGAACTCAGCATACCATTTATTGTGGATGCAGGGTTTATGACTAAAAGTGAAGCGGAAGAAAATAAAGAATGGATAAAGAAAGTAGTAGGTGCAGTAAGGGGAAATGTAGAGTATTTAGCCCAAATTCCAGAGCATATCGGAATTTTCTTTGGGGAAGGTGTTACACCTGAAAATGATGAGGCGAGAGAAATACTTGTTACAGAGGATGCACCAGTGGTGATTAAAGCGTTTAAAGAAAAACTGGAGAATATATCTGAGGTTAGCGAAGAATTTGTGAAGGGTGTATTTAAAGAAATACAAACTGAAACAGGGATAAAAGGAAAGGGGCTTTATATGACTGTAAGAGTGGTTCTTACAGGACAATGTCATGGACCAGAAATGCCTGAGATATTGAATATATTGGGGAAAGATTTGATGATAAAGAGATTGGGGAAGGTTGTTGAATAGATATTTTGGATGATAAAGATTAGTTAATTACTTTTTTCAAAAAGAGTAACAAAAAATTGCAACACCCCTAGACCCTCAGCGTTGAGGGGAACACTCGCAAACTTAGCTACTCCGCTATCGCGTCACACGCACGGTTGCGAGTAAGGAGCTTGCGCGAATTTATTAAAAGATAAAAGATAAAAGATAAAGGATAAAAGATAAAAGATGAAAGATGAAAGATGAAAGATAAAAGATAAAGGATAAAAGATGAAAGATGAAAGATGAAAGATGAAAGATAAAAGATAAAAGATAAAAGATAAAAGATAAAAGATAAAAGATAAAAGATAAAAGATAAAAGATAAAAGATAAAAGATAAAAGATAAAAGATAAAAGATAAAAGATAAAAGATAAAAGATAAAGGATAAAGGATAAAAGATGAAAGATGAAAGATGAAAGATGAAAGATATGAAGGAGTGAGAGTATGAGATTGTATAATACATTAACACGAAATATAGAGGAGTTTGTTCCGATAGAAGAGGGCAAGGTGAAGTTGTATACTTGCGGACCTACGGTGTATCATTATGCTCATATAGGGAATTTGCGTACTTATATATTTGAGGATATACTTGAGAAAAGTCTAAAGTATCTAGGATATGAAGTGACTAGAGCTATGAATATAACTGATGTAGGACATATGGATTCAGATGCAGATACGGGTGAGGATAAGATGCTAAAGGGTGCAAAGCGAGAAAAGAAAACTATTCTAGAGATAGCTGAGATGTATACTCAAGCTTTTTTTGCAGATTGTGAAAAACTAAACATAAGAAAACCAGATAACATAGCTAAGGCTACGGACATGGTAGATGAATATATAGAGATGATAGGAGTTCTTGAGCAAAAGGGATACACATATTTCTCAAATGGGAATGTTTATTTTGATATATCAAAGCTTGAAGAATATACAAAATTAACAAATCAAAAAGTGGAAGACTTGCAAGTGGCAGTAAGAGATGACATAGAAGAAGACAAATTTAAGAAAAATCCACTTGATTTTGGACTTTGGTTCACAAAATCAAAGTTTGACAACCAAGAGTTAAAGTGGGATTCACCATGGGGTGTAGGTTATCCAGGTTGGCATATAGAGTGTTCAGCTATTGCAAATAAGTTTTTGGGTGAGTATATAGATATACATTGTGGAGGGGTTGATAATATCTTTCCGCACCACACGAATGAGATAGCACAGTCAGAGACTTACTGGGGACACAAATGGGTTAACTATTGGATGCATTCGGGACACTTAAATGACCAAACAGGTAAAATGAGTAAATCAAAAGGTGAATTCTTGACTGTAGAGCTAATAGAGAATAAAGGCTATAGCGGGCTAGATTATAGATTTTTAGTACTACAATCTCACTATAGAAAGCAGCTAGTATTTTCATACGAAGCTTTGGATGGAGCGAGAGTTGCGTTAACAAAACTAAAAACAAAAATACAAGAAATATTAGAAGATGCATTGACTGAAAATGTAAAAAGTGAAAATATTAAAGAATACATAGGTAAATTTAAAAATTACATAGCAGATGATTTAAATACCGCAAATACAGTTACATTGGTATTTGATGTTATAAAAGATGAAACTTTAAATAGCGCAGAAAAAATTTATTTGATAAATGAAATGGATAAGGTATTATCTCTGGACTTGTTAATATTAGAGGAAAAAGAAGTTTCTGATGAAGAGAGGATTGTCATAGAAAGTTTAATTGAGAAAAGAAATGAAGCAAAGGCAAATAAGGATTATGTATTAGCAGATAATATAAGAGAAGAACTATCTAATATGAATATAGAGATAAAAGATACTAAAGAAGGAAGTATGTGGGAAAAGGTTAGGTAGTAATACAAAATATTTATTAAAAACAATAAAAAATAATAAAAAAAATAAAAAAATATGTAAATACCGTTGACAAATGTCGAAAATTGTTATATTATGATTATGCCACTTAAAAGCCAAACTTATTATCTTTAGTATTGTGTGTGTATAGTAAACGATCACCACAAAAAAAAGAAGTCCGAAAGGACTTCTTTTTTTTGTGTCCCCTCCCTTTGTATAGGGTAAGGGGACTGTTTTTGAAACTACATCTCTTCTGGTGCCTTTATACATAGAAGGTTTAAGCCTTCTCTAAGTACATTTCTGACTGCATTTACTAAGTAAAGTCGAGTGTTTTTAACTTTGGCATCGTCTACTAATATAGCATATTCATTATAAAATTTATTAAATGCTTTACATATTTCAATTAAGTGTCTTGCTATGTACATAGGTTCGTACTTTTCTGCTGAAGATATTATTGAATCTGGAAAACTTGATATTAGCTTTACAAGCTCAAATGAAGTATCGTCTATTAGAAGAGAGAAATCTACATGGGATACATCTATATCTGCTTCATTCTTTCGCATTAAGCTACAGCATCTTGAATGAGTATATTGTACATAAGGGCCTGTTTCACCGTCAAAGCGAAGAGCAGTTTCCCAGCTGAATGTAACATCTTTTCCACTATTATAAAATAAGTTACTGAAAATTATTGCACCTATTCCAACTTGTTCTGCAACTTTTAACTTATTAGAAAGAGCTGGATTTTTTTCTTCTATGATTTTCAATGTCTTTTCTGTAGCTTCGTCAATCCATTCTTCTAAAGTAATTATATTTCCATTTCTAGTAGAAATTTTGCCAGATTCTAAGTTTACTAATCCATGGGCAATGTGAATAAGTTTATTCGCCCAAGTATAGCCGGCTTTCTCTAATGATTTGAAAACCTGATTAAAATGGAGTTTTTGCTCTGAAGCAGTTATATATATACATTTATCAAAGTTAAATTCATTTTTCCTGTATATTGCAGCTGCTAAGTCACGTGTTGCATAAAGACTACTACCATCTTTCTTTAAAACTAGACAAGGTGGAAGGTTATATTCATCAAGTGATATTATTTGCGCGCCTTCGCTTTCAGTTAGAATTCCTTTAGAAGATAAAGTATCAATTAAACTAGAAAGCTTATCCATATAAAAACTTTCACCTATAAAATAGTCCATATGTATATCTAGTTTATCACATAGCATATTAAAATAATCAAGGCTAATATCTTTAAACCAATTCCATATGTCTATTGCCTCTTTATCACCTTTCTCAATTTTTGAGAACCATTCTCGTCCTTGATCATTTAAAGTAGGATCTTTTTCTGCTTCGTCATGGAATTTAATATATAATCTAAGAAGTTCTACTATTCCTTTGTTTTCTACTTCTTCTTTATTACCCCATTTCCTATATGCAACAATAAGTTTACCGAACTGAGTACCCCAATCTCCTAAATGATTTATTCCGATACAATTATATCCTAAAAATTTAAATATTCTATATAAAGAATCGCCAACAACAACATTTTTTATATGTCCAATATGAAATGGTTTGGCAATATTTAAAGAAGCATAATCTATTAATATTACTTGTTTGTTACCAGTTTTTGTAATATCTAAGTAGTTGCCTTCTAATATATTCTTTACATAATTAGCTCTGCCCACAAAAAAATTCAAGTATCCCGCCACAGTCTCGATTTTTTCTATATAGTCTGGTTTTATCATGCTCTGAGAAAGTTCCGTGGCTATAATATTGGGAGCTTTTTTTAATGCTTTAGAAAGTCTAAAACACGGAAAAGCAAAATCGCCTTTGCTTGAGTCGGGAGGTATTTCGATGCTTAATAGTATTTCTTCATAAGATATATCCTTTATGTTTTCAGCAAGTAGGTTTGCAATATTTTCTTTAAAATTCATTGTATCAAATCCTTTCGTGATGAGTAAAATTATATTTTAATCTCTATGGGTTTAATTCCCCGTAGGCTTGTCGCGTTCTTGTCATTGCGAGGAGGTTCTTTCGACGGAGCAATCTCGTTTTTGAAAGATGAGATTGCTTCGCAAAAAAACGCTCGCAATGACAACGTGATACCCAGTCGGCTTGTAACGGGAGATTCATTTAAATGATTATATCAAAAATATCCCCAAAATGCAAGAATGAAAAATTATTCTTGATTTTTAAAATAAAGAAGTGTAAAATAGGGAAGTAATTAATAGTAGAGATAGGAGAGTGGAAATATGTATAACATAGGTATTGACATTGGTGGGAGTAAGATTGCCTTTGGTGTTGTTGATGAAAACGGAAATATAGTTCACAGAACTCAGATATATAATAATGCTAAAATAAATAGTGAAGAGCAGATAAAGAATATTGGAGAAGAGTTGCAAAAGATAATACATGACTACGAGGGGATTAATTCTATAGGTATAGGATTTCCAGGAAAGGTAAATATGAAAGGAGTCATATTAAATGCTCCCAACATATATTTTTCAGACATAGATTTGGCTAAAGAATTATATAAATACACGGAAATACCAATATATGTTGATAATGATGCGAATTGTGCGGCAGTTGCTGAGTATGTTCATGGTAGTCTAAAAGGCACAAGAAATTCTGTATTCATTACACTTGGGACAGGAGTGGGTGGTGGAATAATAATAGGTGGCGAACTGTATAAAGGAATAAATGGTGGAGCTGGAGAGCTAGGGCATCAAGTAATAGTTATGGATGGAAAACAATGTGGCTGTGGAAGACGTGGCTGCTACGAAGCATATGCTTCAACTCATGCGTGGGAAAAAAGAATAATAGAGAATCTGGTGCAAAATAAAACTTCTAAGATATATGAACTGATTAATGGTAACCCAGATGAATTAAATGCAAAAGTAATTTTCAATGCGATAGATATGGGGGATGATTTTGCACAGAAATCTTTTAAAGAACATTTAAGTTATATAGCTGTTGGAATCATAAATTTATTTGAAATTCTAGAGCCAGATGTAATATCGATAGGTGGGGGAATAACAGCTGTAAAAGAAAAGTTGTTAAATCCACTTTTAGAAGAAATAGAATTTCAAATGAAAAAGTGTATATTTCCTCTAGGTGACACGAAAATAAGGATAGCAGAACTAGGAAATGATGCGGGGATAATAGGCGCAGCAGAATTATATAGATTTAAATAAATATCTGATGCTTAATCTGTTCATATTTAAAAGGAAGCTTTAATATAATAAATATAAAATTATAACAGTAGCAGAAAGGAAGAGACCATGAATAAAAATGATATTATAGAACAATTAAAAGAAAGAATTGATACAAGAAATATATTTATAGATGAGATATTAGCAAAACATACCACATACAAAATAGGTGGAGCTGCAGATATATTTGTAGTACCTCAAAATAAGGATGAATTGATTCATAGTGTTAAGGTGTGTAGAGAAAATAATGTGGAACATGTGATTTTAGGTAAAGGAAGCAATGTGCTAGTAGCAGATGATGGTTTTAGAGGAGTAGTAATAAATACAGGAGATAATTTATCAAAGATAGAAATAAACGATGATGAAATATATGCAGAGGCAGGTGCAGGACTAATAAGCGTGTCATATAAAGCCTATGATAGCTCTTTGGTAGGGCTTGAATTTGCTTGCGGTATACCTGGGACTATTGGTGGGGCTATATGTATGAATGCAGGGGCATATGGTGGAGATATGAAGCAAGTAGTTACAGAAGTAGAGGTAATAGACGAGAAAAATGAAATCCGTATAATAAATAATGACGAAATGAAATTTGCATATAGGCATAGTATAGTTCAGGAAAAAGATTATATTGTGTTGTCAGTTAAAATGAAACTTATGAAAGGAAATAAAGAAGAGATAAAGGAAATAAGAGAAAGGCTAAAAACTCATAGGATTAATGGTCAACCACTTGATATGCCAAATGCGGGAAGCGTATTTATAAGACCTGATGGCTACTATCCGGGGAAGATGATAGAGGATTTAGGGTTAAAAGGATATACAATAGGAGGGGCACAAGTATCTGAAAAACATGCTAACTTTATTGTTAATATTGGTAATGCAAAGGCTACTGATGTATTAGAACTTATTGAATATGTGAATAATGAATTACAAAAGGGATATGGAATGAGATTGGGAGTAGAAATAAAAAAATTAGGCATATGTGAAAAATAATATAAAGTAGTTGACAAATATTGAAAAACGTAATATAACTAGAACATCTTATTAACAGGCAAATATATCATACAATAAAGCCGCAATTTACAAATGTTGCGTTTTTTATTGTAGTTTGACTTTACTAATTAATATAAAATATGTATAATATATTTGTATTAAAATAAAATAGATATCAGGGCATAAGATATCGATAAGAAAGGAATGAATAATATTGGAAAAACTAATTATTGAGGGTGGAAGAAGACTTGTAGGAGAAATAAATGTAAATGGTGGTAAAAATGCAGCTGTTGCTATAATACCTGCAGTGCTTTTAGCGAGTGATGAAACTGAGATAAAAAATTTACCTCATATAAGTGACACTAGATTACTTGTGGATATATTAAAAAAGATGGGTGTTAAGTGTGAATTTATAGGGGATGTTTTAAGAGTAAACAATACTCAAGTAAATGATTATAAATTTGATTTTGATGAAGTAAGTAAAATGAGAGCATCATATTATTTCATAGGTGCATTGCTTGGAAAGTATAAAAAAGCAGAGTTACCATTGCCTGGTGGATGTAATCTTGGGAGTAGGCCTATAGATCAGCATATAAAAGCATTTGAATTATTGGGTGCAACGGTAAAAATAGAACATGGAATAATAAAAGTTGAGGCAGAAAAGCTAGTCGGTACTAAAATATATTTGGATGTTGTTAGTGTAGGTGCAACTATAAATACGATGCTCGCAGCAGTTTTGGCTGAAGGTGAAACAATAATAGAGAATGCAGCAAAGGAACCGCATGTTGTTGATTTAGCTGATTTTTTAAATAAAATGGGTGCAAAAGTACAGGGAGCAGGAACTGATGTAATAGTGATTGAAGGGGTAGAAAAACTAGGTGGATGTACTCATGTGGTAATACCTGATCAAATCGAGGCAGGCACATATATGATTGCGGCAGCTATAACTAAAGGTGATGTAGCTATAAAAAATGTAGATCCAAAACATATGGAATCAATAACTGCGAAACTAAAAGAGGCAAATGTAGAAATAATAGAAATAGGAAATACTATAAGGATAGTGGGAAACGGTGAATTAACAGGCATGAACGTAAAAACCTTGCCATATCCAGGTTTTCCAACAGACATGCAGTCTCAGATGGGGGCACTCTTATCTATAGCAAATGGTACTAGTATGATAACTGAAACCATATGGGCAAACCGATTTAGATATACAGATGAGTTAAACAGAATGGGAGCGAATATAAAATCAGAAGGAAGTGTAGCAGTTATAAAAGGAGTAGATAAACTTACAGGTGCAAAAGTAACTGCTCCTGACTTAAGAGGTGGAGTAGCTCTTGTACTTGCCGGACTTGTAGCAGAAGGAACAACAGAAATAACAGGAATAGAACATATAGATAGAGGGTATGAAGAGATAGAAGAGAAACTAAATGGTCTTGGAGCGAATATAAAGAGGATAAATGAATGAAAATAACAATAATATCAGTTGGTAGGATAAAAGAGAAATATTTTGAAGATGCAATAAGTGAATATACAAAGCGACTGAGCAAATACTGTAGCCTTGATTTTGTAGAAGTACCAGATGAGAAGGCGCCAGAGAGCATGAGTGGAAAAGAAGAAGAAGGAGTAAAAGAAAAAGAGGGCGAGAGAATACTAAAAAACATAAGAGATAAACAGTATGTTATAGCACTCGAAATAAAAGGTCAACAAAAAACATCAGAAGAATTATCAGGACTTGTTGAAAATTTATCTGTACAGGGAAAAAGTGATTTAGCATTTGTAATAGGTGGTTCGCTAGGTATATCAAAAGAAGTGCTAGCTAGGGCTGACTATAATCTGAGCTTTTCGAGGATGACTTTTCCACATCAACTGATGAAATTGATATTGGTTGAGCAGATTTATAGAAGTTTTAGGATTATAAAAGGTGAACCGTATCATAAGTGAAAGGATGATGACAAAATGAGTAAAGGGTTACAAATTAACAAAAGTATTATGACATTAGCGTTAATGGGATTAGCAGTTGTAGCAATATCAACAGGTTGTGCAAATAATGATAAAATCACCACAAATGTTCCTTCTGTAGAACAAAACAATGAAAAAATATCTAGTGAAAATAAAAAGGTATCTAGTGATAATGAAAAAGTGAAAGAAATAGTAAGTGTGCAAAAAGAAGATGTTGTTTGTAAAGACTTTGGTGGAGAAAATCACAGTGTTTTAATAGAAACTCCAGTTATAAATGTAGATAAGGATGGAGCAAAAGAAATTAATTCAGAGTTTGCTAAATTTACAGATGAACTTAAAAAAGAATTACTAGTAAGCGAAGGTAATTATCGCTCTGATGTAAAAGTAGAGTGGTTTGAAGATAAAGATATAATTACTGTGCTTCGTAGATGTGATGGAGTTGAATATGGTGGAGTATTACTTACAATATATGATATTGAAAACGATAGAAGAGCTACAAATGAGGATTTATTAAAACTATATGATTATGATTATGATAGACTTGTTATGGCTATACAAGCTTATGAGAAAGAGTACTTGTATGGAGGAGATACCAGTGGAAAGGAAACTGAAAAATTTATAAACAATATTTTAATAGATACAAGAGATAATAATGGTATGATAAATGGAAAGAAGTATGAAGAAATAGAGAAGTTAGAGTTAAAGGACAAACAAAAAATAATAATTGAAAATATTAATAAATTAAGGCTTTATATAAATAAAGATAATAAGCTTGTGTTGATATGGAGTGAACCTAATTTTGGAATAGATAAAGAATTAGTTATAGAATAATTAATAGGGTAGTGAGGATAAAGGGTGTTTAATAGACATCCTTTATTGTTTTTACAAAAAATGTTTACAATTACATAAGTAAAATGATATAATTATTTAAATTATGTAATAGACGAAGAATAAAAATTTTTTGTAGGGCTGGTACTAATGTATAAGTCTTTGCAAATGAGATAAGGAACATAATATGAAAAACATAGAAATAATACAAGGGACAATTGAAAGTGTGATATTTAAAAATGATGAGAATGGATATGCTGTATGCAGACTTTTATGTGATGGAGTAAAAGACAGTATTATTTGTGTTGGAAATATAGCAGATGTAACGCTTGGAGAAACAGTAGAAGTAGAGGGATGCTATGATGAACATGGGAAATATGGCAGTCAATTTAAGGTATCAAACTATAAAAAGACGATTCCGAGTTCGAAACAAGGTATGGTTAAATACCTGGGGTCTGGTATTATAACTGGGATAGGAGAGAGGCTGGCGGAGAGGATAGTTGAGAAGTTTGGAGATGAAACATTCCTCGTGATAGAGTCTGATTATCTAAAATTATCAACGGTGAAAGGTATTAGCCTTGTGAAGGCTAAGGAGATAAGTATTATTTTTGCAAAGCAAAAAGAGGTTAGAGAGGTAATAATGTATTTGTCAAGGTATGATATTAGTACTAATATGGCTATAAAAATACATGAAATATATAAAGAAAACACTATAAAAATCATAGAGAAAAACCCATATTCTCTTATAAAGGATATACGGGGTATTGGATTTATGCAGGCAGATGGTATAGCTCAGAAAATGGGTATAGTAAGTAATGATGTAAATAGGGTAGCGGCATGCATTATATATACATTATCGGATGTCACAATGAGTGGACATACATTTTTACCAAGGGCAGATGTAGTTGAAATAGTGACCAATACTTTGATGGTAGATAGTAATTTAATTGACAATGCATTGATGAATTTACATATAAAAAGAGAAATATATACGGACACTATCTATGGTGAAAAAGTAGTGTATCTTGAATGGCTTTATGCTGCAGAATGTGTAGTTGCCAGTAAAATAAAGGAATTATCAGGTGAAGAAAAAGGGATAGATGAGAAGGCAATAGATAAAAAGATAGAGGTGCTTGAAAAAAGCAAAAACATAAAATTAGCACACAAGCAAAAACAAGCGATACATGAGGTCGTGAAAAATAAAGTAACTGTAATAACAGGAGGACCAGGGACAGGGAAAACTACTCTTATAAATTTCGTAATAGATATATTACATGAAGGAAATAAAGTAGTGGTTCTTACGGCACCTACTGGAAGGGCAGCAAAAAGGATGACAGAAGCTACGGGGATAGATTCGCAAACAATACATAGATTGCTTGAAGTAAAAGTAATAGACGAAGATAGGGAATACCAAAAGTTTCAAAGATGTGAAACTAATCCTATTGAGGCAGATGTAGTCATAGTTGATGAAGTGTCTATGCTAGATATATACATAGCGAGTAGTTTGCTTCGCGCAGTCATGGGTGGGAGTAAAGTAATATTTGTCGGAGATCACAATCAACTTCCACCAGTGGGTCCAGGGAACTTTCTAAAGGATCTCATAAATAGTGGGGCGGTACCTGTAGTAGAGCTTAAAGAAATATTTAGACAGTCGCAAGACAGCCATATCGCTATCTATGCACGAGATGTGAACGAAGGCAATCATCTCTGTATTACTGAAAAATCTACAGATTTCTTTTTTGTAAAAAGAAACACAAGTGACGGGGTAATTCAAATGATGAAGGAACTTATAGAAAAGAGGTTACCATCCCATTTGGGTTGTGAGACAAAAGATATACAAATACTGACTCCAATGAAAAAAGGATATTTAGGTACGGAAAATTTAAACATGGTATTTCAGGATGTGGCAAATCCTAAGGATAAGGATAAAAAAGAAAAAGAGTTTTTAAAAAAGAAGTTCCGTGCTGGAGACGAAGTAATGCAAATAAAGAATAATTATAAACTAGAATGGGAGAAATTTGGCAATGAGGGTAAAGTGATAAAAGGAGAAGGTGTATTTAACGGGGAGCAGGGTGAAATACTAGACATAAACGAAGATGGAAGCGTAAAGATACTATTTGATGACAATAAAATAGCGGATTACTCAGGAATGAGTATGGATGAGATAGAGTTATCATATGCCATGACAATACATAAATCACAAGGAAGTGAGTATCCAGTCGTTATAATACCACTTTTATCAGGACCGGATGTTTTGTTCACTAGAAATTTATTATACACAGCGATTACGAGGGCAAAAAGAATGTTGGTTATAGTGGGTAGTATTGAAGCAATGAATAGAATGATAGATAACAATAAAATAGAGAATAGAAACTCGGGATTGTGTGAGAGATTGGGGAGATAGGACATCAAGAACCGGCAGACAGTGCGAAATTATAAATTATTATATCGCAAAAGGGACTGTAAAATAAAGTGTGTAAAATACTTCTAACTTGGCAATTATAAAAATAAAATCCATTTGATTATGGTCTATTTTACTTTCAACATATCGTGACATTACAATTCCCCCAGATGGTTTATTTTATATGATAATTATACCATACAACACCTATATTTAAAAGGGTTCCCTGCTTTTTTGGAGGAATTTGTGAAAAATTCATGAGGTTTGTTTTCGCACAGTCTGCTGTCCCTAAGCATCTCGCAAAAGATTTTTTCGAAAATCTATTGCAGAAAATATAGAAATCTGTTAAAATCAAAATAGGTATAGGCGTAAAACCGCATATTTGCGGCATGTTTTCGCAAAACGATTTCGTACATATACAACACAAAAAAATATATTTAATGGGGGTTACTTATGAGAAAAATGTACGATACTAAAAGAAATACTAAGAAAGGCTTTACATTACTTGAGTTACTAGCAGTTTTAGTAATTCTAGCGGCACTAGCAACAATAGCAATACCGATATTCATAAACAAAAGTGGAACATCAAAACAAATAGCACATAATGAAAATGTAGGGACACTCCAATCACAAGCAAATGCCTATTTATTGTCACTAGATACAATGCCAGCGACTGGAGAAGAGCTGATAGATGATTTAGAAACAAAGGGGTACATAAAAGAAATACCTACAAACCCACTAACAGGTAACAAGGACTATAGTGTGATATATAATGTAACAAACGGAACAGTAACAGTAACTCCAATAAGGGAGGCAGTAACAGGTGTAGTCAGTGGTGTCTCAACTGAAGGGAGCTCTGAATATGATGCTGTAATGGGGTGCAATAAACCGAAACTAGTCGCAGGAATGACAGCATTAAACTTCAATGGAACAGATTTTATAAATGCCACAGCACAGGAAATAACCGACAAAACATGGTATAACTACAGAGCAGACCTAGATCAAAGTATAGCAGACAGAGTAGCCAATGAAAAATGGGCAAATGCAAAGCTAGCAGATGGAAGTCTATTTGTATGGATTCCAAGATACACATATAACATATTAGAAAATAGTGGAACGAGTAAAATATGGATAAAATATAGCAATGGCACAACAGATGATACAAGTTTAAACGCATCAAATGCAAATACACCATATAAAGTACATCCAGCGTTTAACTTCGGAGGAGCGCAGCTAACAGGAATCTGGGTAGCAAAATATGAGGCAAGTAGTAACGGAGGGCTAGTACAAGTAAAACCAGGAATAGCAAGCTGGAGAACTATAAGTGTAGATGCAATACATACAGCATGTAGAGCAATGCAGACAACAAATAGTGCGACATATGGAATAAGTAGTGATACAGCAGTAGTGGACACACACATGATGAAAAACAGCGAATGGGGAGCAGTAGCATACCTAACAGAAGCAATAAGAGATAGAGATGAAATCGGAATCAACGATAATGTTAGTTATTATACAGGCGGAAGTAGTACAGTAGCAACAGTATATACAAGCGTAACAAATAAGGAAATGAGCACAACAGGAAACGCATATGGAATATATGACTTAAATGGTGGAGCATGGGAGTATGTAGCAAGTTACGTAGCAAACGGAAATGGAAATCTAGCAACATATGGAAATAGCTTAGTAACAGCGGCAGTAAAATACAAAGATGCTCTGACACTATCACCAGTAAACACAGACTTAGGGCAATCAGGAAACTATACATATACAGGAACAACGTTATTACAAACAGATGGAATGGCATTACATGAAGTAATGAGTTCTTACTTAGGGACAAGTACATTCCAAGGATATGCAGATTACCAAGATTTTCCATATAGCACGTATCCGTTTTTCGTTCGCGGTGGTCGCTACGGTGATGGTGCTGGTGCGGGGGCGTTCGCGGGTAGCGACATCGTTGGCTCTGCTGTCAGTCTCGTATCTTTCCGGCCCGTTCTGTGTGGGCTTAATTAAAACTGCTAACTTGCGACGGACAGATTTGAGTGGGGTAGTGACATAAGCGGCGTAAAAAATATAAGGGATGATGGAGGTGCGATAATAGTTGGCAAGAAGCAAAATAGACTCATTTGTACTTTATCAAAAACAGGCAGACCTACAGGAGTATGCATACAACTTATTTGTAAAATACCCCAAATCAGAAAAACAAGGGCTAATCCAAGATATGAAAAGGAATATACATACGGGGATAAAAATAACGGTATATATCACAAAGTAATTATATGGAGTGGTCAAGAAGGCTTGTTGAGATTGGAAACATCATAGGTGGAATAGAGAAAGTATTATGCCAAAAAGAGTAGGAAGCATGTTTGACGATAAGCTAACTTTTACAAAGCTACTACAAGCACATAAAAGAGCAAGAAAAGGGAAAAGATTTAAACGTGAAGTCATAAAATTTGAAATAGACTTGGAAAATAATATATTAAATATTGGCAGAGAATTAAAGAAAGGCATATACAAAATAGGAGAATACAAACAATTTAAAGTTTTCGAACCAAAAGAGAGACTGATAAAAACGCTACCATATAAGGATAGAGTAGTGCATCAATGGTACATAGAAGAGTTTATAAAACCATACCTTGTGCCAGTGCTAATAAAAGATACATACGCTTGTATAGAAGGAAAAGGAACGTATAAAGCAGTCAAACAAGTCGGACAATATATGAGAGAAGCGGGCAAAAATTAGGGAAATGACTATTACATTTTGAAATGTGACGTAAGAAAATACTTTTTTAATATAAATAATGATATAATATATAGACTAATTAGCAGAAAAATAAAAGATAAAAAAGTACTAGAGCTTACAAAAGAATTTATATATCACAATGAAGATAGTGTAGGAGTACCTATAGGAAACTATACATCACAATATTATGCCAATATATATTTAAATGAGCTAGATAAGTACGTAAAACACGAGCTCAAGCTTAAATATTTCGTGAGGTATATGGATGACTGGGTCATACTATTTAAGACAAAAGAAGAAGCAAAAGAAGCTTTACAGAAGATAACAATCTTTTTAAGAGAAGAGCTGAAGCTAGAGCTAAACAGTAAAACAAACTATTTTCAGGTGAACCAAGGTGCTAGCTTTTGCGGATACCGAATATGGCCAACACATATGCTACTCAGAGACCAAAGTAAAAAAAGAATGAAGAGAAGAATGAAAATATTTCAAAAATTATACAGAGATAATAGAATAACAATAGAAGAAATAACAAAAAGCGTAATGAGCTGGTGGGGACATGTCATCCATTGTAATAGTCATATGCTAATATGCAGAATATTTGATCAGTACAGGTTTAGTAGAAGTAAATAAGGTATTTATGCAACAAAACATAAATATAGGGATAAGGTTGAAAGCACGAATCCGTTTTTCATTCGCGGTGGTAACTACAGTAATGGTACTAATGCGGGGGCGTTCGCGGGTAACAACAACAATGGCAATGCTAACAGTAACAAATCTTTCCGGCCCGTTCTGTGTGGGCTCTGGTGCAATAAACAAGTGAGAGGTTATTGTTCACGGACAATACCGAGTACATCGCACCAAAGGAACCTTATTCCTACCTTTTGAAACATATTGGTGAAAACATAAACAGCAAGTCCTTGCTAGTAGCAATATGCGAATGTAAGGGCTTGCGCTTTTATAGGAGGAACTATTTATGTTAGCAATAGAAACAAAAAACTTACAAAAGTATTATGGTGTAAATAAAATTTTAAGTGATGTATCATTTCAAATTAATGAGAAGGAAAAGGTAGGGTTTGTAGGACAAAATGGTTGCGGAAAAACAACGCTGTTTAAGATGATAACGGGGATTGAAGATTATAAAGATGGAAATTTAATTATAAAGAAAGGACTAACAGTTGGGTATTTAGATCAGATTCCAAATTATGATGAGAATTATAAAGTGATAGATGTTTTAAACATGGCTTTTTTATATGTTCATAAACTTAATAAACAGATGAAGCAAATTGAGCATGAAATGTCTGTACTTAAAGATAAAGAACTAGAAATAGCAATCAAAAAATATGCAGATATTCAAAATAACTTTGAAGCTAAGGATGGGTATAAAACAGAAGAAAGCATAGCACGAGTGTGTAATGGCTTGGGTTTTGATGAGGTATTTATAAATAAAAATTTTCATACTTTAAGTGGAGGTGAAAAGACGAAAGTAATTTTAGCGAAGATATTACTGGAGGCTCCAGATATATTACTACTCGATGAGCCGACTAATCACCTTGATATAGAAGCTGTTGAATGGCTAGAAGATTTTATGAAAGAGTACAGAGGTACGGTTTTAATTATTTCGCATGATAGATATTTTTTAGATAGAGTTATAGAAAAAGTAATAGAGGTTGACCAAGGAAAGGCTGATACATATTATGGTAACTATACTTATTATACAGAAGAAAAGGAAAGAAGACTACTTGCACAGATTACGATGTATACTAATCAACAAAAAGAAATAGGTCAAATGGAAGATGCGGTACATAGGTTTAAAGATTGGGGCGCAAGAACTGGCGGAGATGCGATGTTTAAGAAAATGCGTAACATGGAAAAACGAATTGAAAGAATGGATAAAACAGAAAAACCTATGCTTGTACAAAAAAAGATGAAACTAGTACTTAATGAAGCTACAAGGACGGGTAATGAAGTATTAGAGATAAAGGATTATGGAAAGAGTTTTTACGATAAGCAGTTATTTAAAAATGCAAACTTAAAACTGATGTATTTAGATAGTGCGGTTATAATAGGTGGAAATGGTTGTGGAAAATCGACAATAGTAAAAAGTATACTAAATGAATATATAGAAAAATTGGACGATACAAAAAGAAGAGATTTTCCATATATACAGGATTTAGATTTATATAAAAAAGACTTTGGGACAATAAAACTTGGCTCCAATATAAAACTTGCGTATTTGGATCAAAGTATAAATTTTGCCTGCGAAGAACATACTGTACTCGAAGAGTTTAGGGAAAATATATACATAGGTGAAAAAGAAGCCAGAAATACACTGGCCAAATTTCTGTTTTGTGGTGACGATGTATTTAAAAAGGTCAAGAGCCTTTCGGGAGGAGAAAAGACAAGGCTAAGACTTGGTCAACTTATACAGCAAGATATAAATTTTTTAGTGCTCGATGAGCCAACAAATCACCTAGATATTGATTCAAAACAAGTTTTAGAGGAAACACTTACAGAATTTGAGGGGACCATATTCTTTATATCTCATGATCGATATTTTATAAATAAAATAGCAAATAAAATATTTGAAGTAAAGGATAAAGAGATAAATTGCTATAATGGGAATTATGATTACTATAAAGTAGAGAAGGCAAAACTTAAAAAAATAGAACCATTGCAGGTGTCCAAAAATCAGAAGGAGCAGAAAGATAAGAAATCTTATAATGCTGCGATAGAAGAACGGACGAAAGCAACAAAAAAACAGACCCTTGAAGTGAAAATATATGGACTAGAAAAACAAATAGAAGATATTGATAAAGAAGCTCATAAAGATGGAAATGAATATGAAAAAGTGAAAGAATTATTTGAGTTGAAAGAAAAAATTAAAATTCAGTTAGATGATTTAATGCTAGAATGGTTAAACTATTAATAATAAGTAAAATTATTTTTCCATATTCACTTGCAAAAATTGTAAAATAATGTTATAATAAAAAAATCGTGCGTGAATCGGATAGAAAGTGGTCACAAGTATAGTGTGATTTTGGAGGAGTTAGGGGTTTTATTTAGAAGCCCCATGGATGATACCGGTTATGGTAGGTTCACAGTATTATGTAATAATGCTATGAACAACGCTAGTTTTCTGAAACAAAATTTGTTAAGAAAATAAATTAGCTAATATTCCGATCGTGGCGAAAAATAAAACGATATGAGATATATACTCATTATCAAACTTAATGAATCTGAGGAGATAGAAAAATGGAATCAAAAAGAATTGAAGAATTAGGATGTTCGGAAGAAATAATGAGAGCAATAAAGGAGATGGGGTTTGAAGCAATGACTCCAATACAATCTCTTGCAATACCGTTAGGAATGGAAGGTAAAGATGTTGTAGGACAAGCACAAACAGGAACTGGAAAGACAGCAGCATTTGGTATACCTATTATAGAAAAGATAGATGTAAAATTGGACAAAACACAAGCATTAGTGTTATGCCCTACTAGAGAGTTAGCAGTACAAGTTGCAGAAGAAATAATTAGAATTGCAAAATACAAAGAGGGTGTGAATGTTTTACCTATATTTGGTGGGCAACCAATAGATAGACAAATTAAGGGGTTAAAAAAAGGTGTACAAATAGTTATAGGTACTCCAGGAAGAATAATGGATCATTTAAGAAGAAAAACACTTAAATTTGATAATCTGTCTATGTTTGTACTTGATGAAGCAGATGAAATGTTGAAAATGGGATTTAGAGAAGATATAGAAGAAATATTAAAGGGTGCAAAACCTGAAAGACAAACTATGCTTTTCTCTGCTACTATGCCAAAGATGATAATGGATATAATACACAAATATCAAAAAAATCCACAAATCGTTAGAATAGAACATAAGGAACTTACAGCGCCAAATACAGAACAAAGATATGTAGAAGTAAAGGAAAGAGATAAAGTAGAAGTACTTACTAGACTTATAGACATGTACAATCCTAAACTTTCTATGGTTTTCTGTAATACAAAAAGAAAAGTTGATGATGTTACTGAGCAAATTCAATCAAGAGGATATATGGCTGATAAAATTCATGGAGATATGAAACAAGAATTAAGAAGCAATATATTAAAGAAGTTTAAGAGAGGTACGATTGAAATACTAGTTGCTACGGATGTTGCAGCACGGGGACTTGATATAGATGAAGTTGAGGCGGTTTTCAATTTTGACATGCCTACACATGAAGAATTTTATGTTCATAGAATAGGTAGAACGGGTCGTGCAGGTAGAGAAGGGAAATCATTTTCTTTAGTAACATCAAGCGAGTTTAACTCACTTAGAAGTATTATGAAATATACAAATAAGAAAATAGAAAGTCACAAAATCCCTACTGCAGGTGATGTTGAAAACTTGAAAACTGAAGCTTTCTTAATTGAATTAAAAGAAAAAGTAGACACTGAAAATTTAGAAAAATATATCAAAATTATTGAAGGTCTTATAGAAGATAATTACGCTGCAACTGAAATAGCTGCTGCATTATTATCTATGAAATTAGAACTTCCGATAACAAATAAAGACATTGAAACGCTATCGACTTTTAATGAAATGTCAGGTGCAAGAGACTCTAGAGATTCAAGAGACATGGCAAGACTGTTTGTAAACATAGGAAGAAATAAAGGCATTACTCCAAAAGATGTTGTAGGTGCAATAGCTGATAAAGCAAAAATACAAGGAAAGTTTATTGGAGCGATTGATATACATGAAAACTATACATTTATTGAAGTACCTGGAAAATATGCAGATCAAGTAATTGAAATAATGCAAGGAAATACAATAAAAGGTGCTATGATAAATATTGAAAAGTCAAATGGGAAAGATCAAGGCAAAAAAAGAGGTAACCGTACTTATGATAGCAGAAGTAAAAGTGGCAGTGAAAGTAGGGGACCAAGAAGAGAAGATAGCAGAAGATGGACAAATAAAAAATAATAATACTGCAAATTAATGTATAATCCTGAAGATATGTGAGATAATTATATACATAGATATCATATTTTTAGGAGGGGCATATGAATAAAAAAATATTACTTTTAGGAATTTTAACAGGTTTAGTTTTTTTAACAGTAGCGTGTACTAAGGCTACTGAGGATCAAACAGGGCAGGACGATGGTGGAGAAACTACACAAGTTATTTTCGAAAAGCTTGAAACTGTTCCAACAGAATTAAAATCATCAATAGTAGATGTACAAAAGATGAAAGGCTATGGAGTAATAAAGTCTGATGGCGAGGAAAAGAATATTTTTATAGGACTTGGAGAAAAACCAACAGATGGGTATAGCGTAGATGTGAAATCTGTTTTGGAGTCAGATGACAAGGTTGTTATAGAAATAGATGAAATAAAACCTGCTGCTGATGCAAAAGTTACTACAGGCAAGACATATCCTTATATTATATTAAAGGTAAGCACAACTATGGATACTTTTGAAGTAATAGATACAAAAGGAGAAAAGTTTAAAGATGTAATAGATGAAACATCTGGAACTACTGAAGATACAACAGAAGAAACAAATGAAAAGACAACTGAAAAAACAACAGAAGATAAAGCTAAAACTGAATAATAAATATATAGTATACTAAATTTAAAGGAATTAAGCATTTGCTTGATTCCTTTAAATTTAGTATACTATATATTGGTGTTTACAACCCTGTCGACTCGCCACAGGGTAATCTCTCAGGGTCAATTTCCAGCAACTCTGCTGCGTGCTAAATTTGTCATTGCGAGGAACGAAGCAATCCCATTATTAAAAAGACAAAAGAGAGATTGCTTCGTTCCTCGCAATGACAACATGATACCCCGTCAGCTTGCTACGGGGAGGTTCATTCTCTTTGGGTTTACAACCCCGTCGGCTCTAGTATTTGTCCCTTCTCCCTTTGTTGTAGGGAGAAAAGAAAGACAATGACCTCTGAACTGTAACCAATTTATTTTTTATTTTTTATTTTTATATTGATAAAAACAGGATGTTAGTTTATAATAAAGATAAGACTTGAGTGCAATAATTGAGATAACGGGTCAAGTAAAGTTATAATAGATCTCGGTGCTCATCTGCACAGCGAAAGGATGGATAAATATATGTTTTTCACTAAGAATATTGGGATAGATTTGGGAACAGCAAATACACTTGTATATTTAGACGGGAAAGGAATTGTTATAAACGAACCGTCAGTTGTAGCAATGGATTTAAACACAAAAGAGGTAAAGGCAGTAGGACTTGAGGCTAAAAACATGATTGGTAGAACACCAGGTAATATAGTTGCGATAAGACCAATGAAAGATGGGGTTATTGCTGATTTTGATACGACGCAAGCAATGCTACAATATTTTATAAATAAAGCATATAAGAGAAATATTTTCACGGCAAAGCCGAGAGTAATAGTATGTATACCTTATGGGGTAACTGAGGTAGAAAAAAGAGCTGTTATAGAAGCTACAATACAAGCAGGTGGAAATGAAAGATCTACTTATCTTATTGAAGAACCAATGGCAGCAGCAATAGGGGCAGGACTCCCAGTAGCACTTCCAATAGGTAGTATGATTGTTGATATAGGTGGAGGTACTTGTGAAGTTGCAGTTATATCGTTAGGTGGCATAGTAACAAGTAAATCACTTAGAATAGCTGGAGATGCTCTTGACGAGAACATAATAAATCATATTAAAAAAGAACACAACCTAATGATTGGTTATAGAACAGCAGAGGAAATAAAGTTAGAAATAGGGGCAGCATACATTGAATCTGATGATGAAAATTATACTAAAACGATAAAGGGTAGAGATCTTATCACTGGACTTCCAAAAACGATAACGATATCGTCAGCAGAAGTAAGTAGAGCGTTAAAAGATTCTGTGAATGCAATAGTGGACTGTATAAAGGCAACATTAGAAAAAACACCACCAGAACTATCAGCAGATGTAATGGTAAATGGAATTACGCTTGCAGGTGGAGGGGCTCTGCTTAGAAATTTAGATAAACTTATAAGCAAAGAAACTGACATGCCAGTGTATGTGGCAAATGATCCATTGACATGTGTTGCGAGGGGTACAGGAATGACACTCGAACATATTGAAAATCTAAAGACGGTACTTATTTCTCCTAGGAGATAGTGGGGCAGCACTTCATGACATAACGCAAAGGATGATGAAGGTGTATAAAAATAAAAAGAGTCATACTGGAAAATATATAGTAGGGGTAACAATTATATTAATAATAACGATAGTGATAACGGCTGAAAAAGCAAATTTTGCAACAAACATTACTTCTTATATAACAACACCAGTATACGGACTATTTAATGGCATAAATAGTCTTATTGGTGGTTCATTTAACTATATAGTAAGGATAGGAACACTTGAAGTTGATAATGAAAGATTATTAAAAGAAAATGAAAAACTTAAATATGATAATTTTATACTAAATGAATTTAAAGAAGAAAACAAAGAACTTAGAAATCTCATGGAAATGTCAGAAAGGAATCTTTATTCTGTCGTAACTGGAGCAGAAGTTGTCGGGGTCGATTCAAGTAGCTATAGTAAGATTTTTATTATAGATAAAGGTAGGAATAATGGAGTTAATGAAAATATGGTAGTAATAAATTATGATGGGCTTGTAGGAAAGGTAATAGAAGTAAATGACCTTTCTTCAAAAGTTATGACTATTGCTGATGAAAAAATCGCAGTTAGTTGCATGTTACAAAGAAGTAAAGAGCAGGTCATACTTAAAGGTGCTAATTTGCAGGATAATGGGGAAGTGTGCAAGCTTGATTACATAACGACTGATACAGATATTATTGAAGGTGAAGATATAGTTACTTCCAATATTAGTGATATTTATCCAGAAGGAATACCGGTGGGAAAAGTGACAAATATACAAACGGATTCATCAAATCTAGTAAGACAAGTATATGTTAAGCCAAATGTTAATTTTAAAAGGATAAATGATGTGTTGCTTATAAAGAATAAAGAATAATACGGATAATAGCGGATGGGGATTTAAAATATACTGTTAACTAGTTTGGAGTTGATTTCTTGAATAATACAATAAAAATAATAATAGGGTTATTTATATTTGCAATAATAAATACAATTTATATAAGATATTTTAGTATAATGGGCATTATGCCAAATATAAGCGCTATAGTTGTTGTATTTATTGGACTGAATATGGGCATGGAAAAGGGAGCTTATTACGGTCTATATTTGGGACTTTTAAATGACTTGCTTATAGGAATAAGCTTAGGGCTTAGTGCTCTTATTTACATGTATATTGGTTATATTTCAGGTGCACTCGCAAAAAAAATGTATAATGAAAACATATTTATATCTACACTTGCAGTAATGCTAGCAGATATTTTTTATAATGTAATAATATACTGTACGCACTATTTACCTAAAGAATATGAATTTATAAAATATTGTATGAGAATTTTATTACCGGAAGCAATATACACCTTAGGATTATTTTTAATTATTAATGCATTAATGATTTTAATTAGAAGACAAATGAATCGAGGATTCTAAGCAAAGAACAAAGAACAAAGTACAAAGAACAAAGTGTAGGTAATAAATAATAGATAATAAAGCAAAAAGCAAAAACGACAAAGAGAAGAGTATAGAGCGGGAAAAACGAAGAACAAAACTTGTACTTTGTTATTTGTTCTTTGTACTTTACATACGCGAACGGAGTGGAAAGCATATGGAGCAGAATATAAAAAAAATACTATCTAATAGGATATATACCTTTTTACTTGTAGTATTTTTAGGTTTTTTAATTATAACTGCAAGATTATTCACATTACAAATTGTAAAAGGTGAAGAAAATGCAAAAAAATTTGAAGTTAGTATTACAAGAGAGATACCAATAAAATCTGCCAGAGGTTCTATATATGATAGGAACGGTGTACCTATAGCAGATAATAGGATAGTTTATAATGTTAAGTTTGATAGCAGTAATATATCAAAGAAAATTAATGAAGAACTTCTAAGTCTGATAAGAGTTTTAGAAGAAAACGAGCATGCAATAGATGATACTATGCCAATAACAATAGAAAAACCATATAAATTTTTATACACATCAGAGGACAAAGAAAAAAAGTGGAAAAAGGACAATGGATTAAGTGAAAATCTGACCTCTGACGAAGTAATTGCTGAATATATAAAGAAATTTGATATAAAGACAGAAGGATACATGGACCGAGATATTAGACTACTAGTAGGTCTTAGAACTGAAATAAATAAAATGAGATATAGAAAATACAATCCAATAGACATAGCGACAGATGTATCTAAAAAAGTAATCACAATAATAGAAGAAAACAATGTAAAGTATCCTGGTGTGTATGTACAAGCAGAACCAATTAGATATTATCCCAATGGAGAGACATTTGCTCATATTGTTGGATATGTAGGGAATATAAATAATGAAGAACTTACATTGCTAAAAGATAAGGGATATACTGAGTCTAATATATTAGGAAAACTTGGTATAGAAAAAGAAATGGAATCAGAGTTAAGAGGTATAGATGGGGAGAAATATGTTGAGGTAGACAATTTTGGAAGAGTACTCGAAACAACAAACATGACTGAATCAAAAGCAGGTAATGATGTTTTTTTAACAATAGATGTTAGGCTTCAAATGAAGGCTGAAGAAATATTAAAAAAGAAAATGACAGATATAATTATAGCAAGAATTTTTAGCAAAAAGCCATCTGAACAAATTTCGGTTGAACAGATATTTACAGCATTAGTGAAAAACAATGTCATTGATGTTAATAAAGTTTTAAGTGAGAAGAAAGATTATCAAAAGAAAATAGCAAGTAGAGTCAAAGAGTATGAAAATACGAAAGGACTGGATAACACAGAGATTTTATATGAATTATATAATGAAAAGAAGTTATATTATTTAGATATAATAATGTTACTGATAGAACAAGGAAAGATAAATGCTACTGATGCCGAAATAAACAACATAAAAGCAGGTAACATTTCGTATTTAGGATTTATAGTAGATAGAATGGGAAAAGGCGAAATAACACCGCAAGATTTAGCCTTCAATCCATCTACAGGTGCAGTAATAGTTCAAGATGTAAACACAGGTGAAATATTATCACTTGTAAATTATCCGAGTTATGATAATAATAAATTAGCAAATCATTTTGATTATGAATATTATAAAAAACTTTTAAGTGACACAACTACACCACTTATAAATAGAGCGCTTTCTCAAAGAAAAGCCCCAGGGTCTATTTTTAAAATGATAACGGCGATTGCTGGGTTAGAGGAAAATGCAATAGGGCTAAACGATTATATTATTGATGAAGGAGAGTATACAAAAGCAGGGAAACCATATGCAAAGTGTTGGTCATTTACAGAGTCAGTTGGGGCAATAACTCATGCAAAAGTAGACATAAGGAAATCACTAGAAGTATCATGCAACTATTTTTATTATGAATTATCTTATAGACTAGGATTTACAGGAAGTGGTACTTCAAGAGTAGCAGTAAAAGGGATAAATACACTAAACAAATATGCCTCAATGTTTGGTTTAAACGAGAAGACAGGAATAGAACTTGAAGAACTTGAGTCCCTTCCACAACTATCGAGTCCTGAAAATAAAGAAAAATCTATTTTAAGATACAATAAAAAGGCGACAAAAAGTCAGACTAATTGGTATGACGGAGATACGATAAGAAGTGCAATAGGACAAGGATGGAGTAACTTCGCACCCATACACATAGCAAAATATATGTCTACACTCGCAAATGGTGGAAACAAATATAAAACATATATAGTAAAAAGCGCACAGACTAGAACTGGTGAAGAAATTATGAGTAAATCTCCAGTGTTAGAAGCAAAGTTAGATATTGATCCTAATAATATAAAAATTGTAAAAGAAGGCATGCTAGCAGTTACAAGTGGCAAACAAGGTACAACAAGAAAGTTTTTCGCTGATTTTCCTATGAAAGTAGCGGCAAAGACTGGTACTGCTCAAGAAGGTACTAAGCCTGCCCATGCATGGCTAGTTGCTTTTGCTCCGTACGAAAAACCACAAATTGCAGTAGTAGTTATGATACCGTATGGGTATGCATCAAGTAATGCCGTTTCGGTGGGTAGAGATGTAATAGCAGAATACTTTAACTTATATAAAGAAAAAAATGAATATATAGAAATGGAAAATGTGTTGGTTGAATAAATAAAATGGAGTTTGTTAAGTATTTTTATTGCAAAGAATCACACATCTTAAATGAAAGGAATAAAACTGATGAAAAAAGAGAATAGTGTATTATTTAAAGGAACGAAGGATGGTATAATTGTTTTGCTTGACAATACAGTAAGTTTTGATATAATAAAGGAACAACTTGAAAAAAAGATTTCTGATGCAAAAGATTTCTTTGGAGGGGTAAAAAGCAGCATATTTTTAGATGGAAGGGAATTAAGTAATAGTGAGGAAAAAGAATTGATTGCCATAATATCTAGTAAAATAAATCTTAATATTGAATATATAAAGAAATTAAATAAAGAAGAAAAGATAAAAAATAATAATTTATTGAATTTTGAAAATGGATTTGGAGAAATAAATACAAAATTTCACAAAGGAACCTTGCGTTCTGGTCAAAAGGTAGTATATGACGGCAGTATAGTAATACTAGGAGATGTAAATCCAGGATCTGAGGTAACAGCAACAGGAAACATAATAATATTAGGAGCTCTTAAAGGGATAGTGCATGCTGGTTGTAAAGGTGACAAAGCTTTTGTAGCGGCACTAAAAATGAATCCAGTACAACTAAGGATAGGTGACATAATAGGTAGAGCGGCAGATAAAAAGGATAAAAAAACTGAAGTAGTTGCAGAACTAGCGTATATAGATGAAGATACAATATACATCGAACCGATAGATGGAAAAGTGCTCAACAACTTATGATAAATCGGGAGCGGAGCGTAACCATTAATCTTTTTGGGTTTAGTTCCCTGTCGGCTTGCCGCGTTCTTGTCATTGCGAGGAGGTTCTTTCGACGAAGCAATCTCGTTTTTGAAAGATGAGATTGCTTCGCAAAAAACGCTCGCAATGACAGGGAGGGGAAGATAATACTGATAAAATATATTGAATAAAAAGGGATAGTGTATTATTTAGTACTATGAATATTTTACACTACCATTATAACAGGGGTGGAATCTTATGAGACCAATAGCGATAAGTGTAAATATGTTAGATATACTTGCTTTGTGCTTGCTTATAGCGGCGCTGGTTTATTTGTATGTTTCGTATAGATTCAAGAAGGAAATTAAAAGAGGATTAATTAGAATTTCAAGAGAAATAGATAAGATTACTGATGATAAACAAGTAAGTACAAAAGACACTAATAAGAATTTAAATCCTGTATACAATGCGTTAAGGAAGCTTGAGATAACAATAAACGAGAAAAATAAAACAAAAGAAATGATATTCGAGATGGCCCAAACGCTTGCGGTAAATATTGAGCTTAAAAATCTTTTAAATGAATTTTTAAATAAAGTTATGGAAGCATCATCAAGCCAATGGGGAGCATTTTATATACACAATGATGTTACAAACAAGCTAGAAATAAAATCATCAATTGGATTTTCAAAAAATATATATAATGAGTTTGACATAGATATTGGAGAAGGATTAGTTGGGCAAGTTGCACAAACGAAAAAGATAAAAATAATTTCTGACATACCTGATGATTCGATTTATTTATCCAGAACATTTATAGGTAAAATAAAACCTAAAAATCTGATATTGGTGCCTGTAATTACTGGAGAAAGACTTGATGGGATATTGGTACTTGCAAGTATTTATGGATATAGTGAGGATCATATTATCATTTTAAAAGGGATAAGGAGCTATCTAGGAATAGGGATAACGAATGCAATGGCATATGAGCGTACTCAGATGTTGTCAAAGGAACTTAAATTTCAAAATGATATAATTCAAAACATGAACAATGACTTAGAAAATAAAGTAATTGAAAGAACAGAGTTTTTGAACAATGTAATAAATAGTATAAAAGATTATTCTATAATATCTACTACTAAAAACGGAATAATAACCACGTGGAATAGGGGAGCAGAGATAATAAACGGCTACTCGGCAGATGAAATGATTGGGAGAAATATTGCTATAAATTATTCGGAGAAAGATAGAGAAAATGGAAAAGCAGTAAGAGATTTCAAGATAGCAGAGAAAGATGGAGAATATCTAGAGTACGGATGGAGAAATAAAAAAAGTGGGGAAAGATATTTTGCTGATACAATAATTACACCAATATATGATAATAGTAAACAAGTAATTGGGTTTACAAATATCATAAAAGACATAACATCAATAAAATCAATGGAACAAGCATTAATGAACGAAAAATTATTTAAAAACAAGATGATGGAATCATTTGATAGAGCTATAATACTTATAGATACTGCAGGTATCATACAAGATATGAATGATAAGTTGTTACAAATAACAAATTATCAAAGATTTGATTATTCAGGAAAATATGTAGCAAAGATATTTGAAAATGAATTTGAGATAGAAGAAAAAATAAAAGTAATAATGAAAGAAGATATAAAAATAAACTGGAAAACAAATATAAATATAAAAGACCAAGGGACTAGATATATAGATATAGAGGCAGAAACGATAAAAGATAATGAAGGGTTTGTAAAAGGGGTAGTTGTCTTTATAAGGGAATAAAAAACTTCGGTAACGAAGCTTTTTTATTTATGTTTTGAAAATCCTGGACCTAGAAGGGGAGTGGAGATTTACTCGCAAACTTAGCTATTCGAGAGTCACCCATTGTATAAACATTTTAATTTCTTTGGGTTTAATTCCCCGTCGGCTTGCCGCGTTCTTGTCATTGCGAGGAGGTTCTTTCGACGAAGCAATCTCGTTTTTGAAAGATGAGATTGCTTCGCAAAAAACGCTCGCAATGACAACATGATACCCCGTCGGCTTGCCGCGGGGAGATTCATTATTTATTATAGGATAGATTGATATATGTCAACAACTTTAAACGACAAAAAAGATACTTCACTCGAAGTATCTTTTTTGTCGTTTATTCCTCAGCCGCAGTAGTTTCGGTTTCATGCGGGATAGTATCTAAATCAGAATCTGTTGTATCTTCTGGAGCTGTGGATACAGGTTTAGTTTGAGTGTTAGTTTGTTCCACTGTATCGGGCGTGATTGGAATATCAGATACAAGTTTTGGAATTTCATATTTTGAGTCTTTAATCCTACCTCTAGCACTAGCAGAATAAGTAGATGTAGCTGGTCTTTTTATAAATACTTTTTCAACACTTAGTTCTGATGGTGTATCGGAAGTCGCAAGTTTCCCATTTGATGAGTTTATTAGAACTTTTTGATGAACATTACATTTCGTTGTAGGTTGTGTTCCTTGTACGAAATATTCATTTCTCACTGTAGAACCACGAGGATCATGAGTACATAAGCCAGAGACAGCTAGTTTTCCTGATTCAGTACATATACTCGCGGTCACTATATTTGAAGGCTGCTTAAAATCTTTAGTACGGAGTTTTGCATGAATACGTCCCATTACTTTAGACCAAAGTGTCTTATGAAAACTAGTTGCACCACTTGGTAATGTTTCGGGTTTATCGTATCCAGCCCATATACCTGCAGTATAGTAAGGCGTGTAGCCTACAAATAATATGTCTTTGTTATCAGATGTAGTACCTGTTTTACCTGCAACAGGAATATTATTACTTCTGAAATTTGCAGCAGTTCCTGTACCGGAAGTCATAACATCTTTCATGGCACTTGTTAATAAATAACAAGTAGATGGTTTTAAAACTTTTCTTTTTACTTGATGTTCTTCAAGAAGAACATTACCGTTATGATCTAGAACCTTGGTGTAAAAGATGGGTTCAATGTATGTGCCTCCGTTTGCTATGGTAGCATATCCTGTTGTTAATTCAAGAAGTGAGACACCTTTTGTGAGTCCACCTAATGCAACACCAGGCGACTTATCCGTGTAAGTTTTCTTATTTATTATTTCTTTATCCACTAATGTTGTAAAGCCAAAGACTTTAAGATAGTTAAATGATTTTGTTATACCTATATCCATCAAGGTCTTTACTGCAACTATATTCATTGAATCTCTTATTCCTTCACGAATAGTTGATAGTCCTCTGTATGCAAAATCTTGATTGCTATACCAGTTTTTATATTCCTTGTATTGATAAGCCTGCCCCAGATGATATGGTATATCATCTACAATAGAAGCAAGGGTATATTTGCCAGAGTCAAGAGCAGGAGCGAATGAAGCAAGAACCTTAAATGTAGAGCCAGGCTGACGTAAGCTTTGTGTTGCTCTGTCTAAATCTCTACTCATATTTTTTTCACCTCTACCACCAACTATGGCTTTTACATGTCCGGTACTTTGTTCTGTAATAACCATAGCTGATTGAGGCTGTGGTACAAGATAGTGGCTATCTTTAACAATCTCATCATCATCTTTCATTAATTCAGATTTGAAGTCTTCTATAGTTTTGTCTACTACGCTAGTGCTTTTTATAATAACACGTTTTTCGTAATGACTAACTTTTTTAGTTGATTTATTCTTAGTAGAAAGGGCGTAAACTAGCTCATATTTAGTACCTGATTTTGGGAAGTTCTTTTCATTTACATATTCTTCTTCAAGAATTGTTTGCATATTTTGGTCTACTGTTGTGTATATACTAAGTCCGCCACCATAAATTAAATTTATTGCTTGATTTTCATTTAATCCTTTTTCAGCAACTAAGTCTTTCTTTACTTCGCGAATAACCTCGTCAACAAAGTAACTCGTATAGGCGTTTTTTTGTTTATTAACTTGAGCATAGTTTGCGATTCGTGAAAATACATCATCTGCTAATGCTTTGTCATATTCCTCTTTTGAAATCTTTTTCAGGTCAAGCATTTTCTTAAGGATAATATGTTGCCTTTTCTTAGTATTTTCAGGATTACGAGTAGGGTCATAATATGTAGGATTTTTGGTTATACCTGCTATGACTGTAGATTCTGAAAGAGAAAGGGCAGATACATCTTTATTGAAATATCTGTTAGCAGCAGCTTGAACACCATAACAATTGCTACTGCCAAGATTTATTGTATTTAGGTACAATTCTAAAATCACATCTTTTTCCAACTCTTTTTCTAATGTAAGAGCCAAATATTGCTCTCTTATTTTACGATCAAATTTCTTATCCAGAGTAAGCATGTTGTTACGAATTAACTGTTGGGTAATGGTACTAGCACCCTCTGATAAAGATACTTTTGTTATATTGGTCCAGACTGCTCTTACTATACCTTTATAGTCTATGCCGTGATGGTCATAGAATCGTTCATCTTCTATAGAAATAAAAGCGTTCTGCAAGTATACGGGTATTTTATCCAACCCAGCATAGATTCTATTTTGGTCACCATGAAGGCGATAAACCTCATTACCTTTATTGTTATCATATAATATAGTGGTATAACCTTTTGGTGCAACCATAATAGAATCTATGTTAGGCGAAGTATTTATAACATAAACTATATAACCTCCCACTCCTCCTAAGATAGCAAAAAAGACAAGAAACAAAAGTACAATAGTGATAGAAAAGAATAGTTTTCCCTTTTTAACACGTTTAATTTTTCTATTGGAATACTCATTATTAACCATATTTTACATCCTCCTATTTTATAGCTGTTGGTATCTATTATATCAAATATTCACATCAAAATAAAGTATATTTGAGGAAAAAAATAAAATACATTTTGGATTATGAAAGTGTCCCTAATGTATTACATAATATACAAAAAAAAGACATAATGTTGGCAAAGACATCATATTTTGTTTAAGAGTACATTGGTATAAGTAAAAATTAGAAGATGGAGTTAAATGCATCATTTTCATAACGAACGGTAATATATAGGAAAGGATATACTGTTTACTTACGAAAACATACACTTAATTCGAACTTTATAGAATTGTGTAATATTTTGTGATAAAGTGGCATGAACAATTACGACTTTTATGAGTAAACTTATTATAGGAGGTATAATATGAATAGATTGAATATAGTTGTTGCAGATATAGACAAAGAATATAGAGAAGCACTTGTAGAATACATAATGGAAAATGAAAATGAACGAATTCAGGTGGCATCCTTTAGCAATAAAGAGTTACTCGAAAATTATGTAGTAAGCAATGGTAGCAAAATAGACATACTTGTTGTAGATGTGAGTTTTATTAGCGAAAAAGTTTTAATGAGAGTTAAGAATTATGTGATATTATCTGAAAAAGTTATGAAGGATGAATTAATAAATTATGATTGTATCTTCAAGTATCAGTCAGGAAAAACAATTATAGATATGATATTTGAATGTTATTACACAAATCCTAATAATATTATGCAAAGTGATAGTAAAAAAAATAATATATATGCAGTATGTTCTGTATGTGATAATCAATTAAAGACAGAAGCAGCTATGAACATATGCAAGAGTTATGTGCAAAAAGGTAAAAAGGTGTTATATGTATCATTGGATTCTTTTGCATTAGTTGAATTATACAATCAATCTAGTAATAAGGGATTGTCAAATATATTGTTCGAATTAAAAGACAAAGAAAGCATTGAAAAAATTAGACAATATATAACTAAAGATAAGCAAAGTAATATAGATTTCATCGCGCCGTTTCAAAACTTTTTAGAATATTATGACTTAACTTCGGAGGAAGTAAATAAAATTGTAAGTAGTTTGTGTGAATTGATAGAATATGATTGTATCGTACTTGAACTTGCACTAGATTTTGGATTAGTGACTCGCAAAGTGCTGGGACAAGTTGATAAAAGTGTTATGATTTATAACGCGATTAATCAAGAAAAAGTGGATAAGTTTAAGAAAAACTTAGAACAGGATCATATAACTAGGGAATTGCTGAAAGGGATGGCGTTTTTTTCCGAAAAGGCACAGCTTGCTGAGCTATTTGAAAATGAAGGTAGCAAAGTATGACAGAGATAGTAAGTAATATAAAATACGAAGTATCACAAATGCTTGATAATAACATGAGTCTAGATGAAGTGCAAATAATCGAAATAATAAAAGATAGGGTTTTTGAAAAAAGCAAGGTAGTTTATATAAAAGCTGAAGAAAAATCAAAGATTGTAGAGCAGATATATAATTCTTTAAAAAAACTTGATGTTTTACAACCCTATATAGAAGATCCAGAAATATCAGAAATAATGATAAATGGAATTGAAAGTTGTTTTATAGAAAAGGACATGATTATTAAAAAGGTGGACATTAATTTTGAAGATGAAGAGAAACTAGAGCACATCATACAAAAAATTGTGTCAAATGTAAATAGGGTAGTAAACGAAGCAAATCCTATCGTTGATGCAAGACTAGAAGATGGTTCGAGAGTGAGTGTAGTAATGCCACCTATAACTCTAAATGGTCCAATATTAACGATAAGGAAATTTGCAAAAAAAGGGATTACAGTAGAAAATCTTATTAAGATGAACACAATTACTGAGGAATCTGCAAGTTTTTTAGAAAAACTAGTAAAGGCAAGGTACAATATATTTATATCAGGTGGTACGAGCAGTGGTAAAACTACATTTTTAAATACACTATCTGATTTTATACCTAAGGATGAAAGAATAATAACGATAGAAGATTCTGCAGAACTTAGAATAAATGGGATAGATAATCTTGTAAGGCTAGAAACGAGGAACAAAAACATAGAAGGAAAAGGTGAAATAACAATAAAAGATTTGATAAAGACGAGCCTTAGAATGAGACCTGATAGGATAATAGTAGGTGAAGTAAGAGGGTCGGAAACACTTGATATGTTGCAAGCTATGAATACTGGTCATGACGGCTCACTTTCAACAGGGCACGCAAACTCCACACGGGACGCACTAACAAGATTAGAAACCATGGTTCTTATGGGTGTAGAGATGCCCAGCGTAGCCATAAAACAACAAATAACATCGGCTATAGATATAATAATTCATATTGCGAAGTTAAAAGATAAATCAAGGCGAGTCCTAGAAATATCAGAAATAAAAGGATTTGAAAATGGAGAAATAGCGTTAAATAAATTGTATGTATATAATTTTGATAAAAATGGCATGGGTAAATTAGTAAAAGAAGGAGATCTTATAAATGATTTTAAGATGAGGATGAATGGAGAATAAATAAACACATAAAAGGAGAATAAGATTATGCCTAACTATGATACATACAGTATGACTAAGGTAGAGAAAGTAAAACACTTCACGATTGCATATGTTTTCATTTTTTTAATATCATATTTATTTTATGCAAATATAGCAATATCTCTATTGTTTTCTTGTTCGGCATACTTTTACTTAGAAATCAAGAAAAAACAAATAATCCTCAAGAGAAAAAGACAGCTATTGTTAGAATTTAAGGATGCAATATATTTACTTTCCACTTCGTTTTCGTCAGGCTATTCTGTAGAAAATGCATTTAAGAAAACATTAGAAGCACTCATAGATTTATATCAGGGACAAGAATCACTGATAGTAAAAGAGTTAGAGACAATAGTACAGCAAATAGGTTTAAACAAAAGTACTAATGCACTTTTACTAAGTTTCTCAAAAAGGGCAGGAATAGATGATATAACAAATTTTGTAGATGTTTTTATAACTTGTGAAAATACTGGTGGGAATCTAAACGAAGTAATAAAAACTACAAGCACGATAATAAATGAAAAAATTGAAATTGAAGAGGAAATTGGAGTATTAGTTACCCAAAAAAAGATTGAGCAAAAGGTCATCAGTATAATACCCATTTGCATAATGTTTATTTTATCTCTAACAGCAAGTGATTATTTAGAACCGTTACATAATAGTTTTGAAGGATATGTTGTTGTAACGATTGCGCTAATCATGATTTTTACTGCAAGCATAGTTGCAAGAAAGATTATGGACATAAAAGTTTAGAAAAATCATTGTGCATTGTGAATTGAATAAAGGGGGAGCACTATGTACCAAATGTTTATAAATTTAGCGCGAAAAACATTAAATAAGATAGACAACAAATACAAGAGTGCCATATATAAAAAAATAAGCGTAAAGTATACTAAATTATATACTGAAAAAGAGGCGAAAGACTACACAAATAAGTTAGTAGAAAAGACTGTTGCAAATACATACATTGGGTGTTTATGTTTAGTTATTATATTATTGATGAGCACACCAACTACAAAGGTGGGTAAAACCAATATTATAATAAAAGACAACAAAATAGAGAAACAAGAATTTAAAGAAGGTAGTAAATCAGGCTACTTAGAGGCAACAATAAAAAACGAAAATTATGAGGAGAAAGGAATATACAAAATAAATGTAGGTGAGAAGACTCCAACAGATGAGCAGATTGTAAATAGAATTATAAGTAAGTTAAATGAAGACTTTATAAAAGGTAATAACAAGTCTTTGAGTAAGGTTAGTAGTAGATTAAATTTATTGACAGAAAATGATTACGGTGCAATTGTAACATGGGTTGAGGACTCAAATAGTATAAATGTGGATACAGGAGAGGTCAAACGCAATCCAAAAGGCAAAGGTAATGTAAATGTAAAAATTACAGTAGGGGTAAAAAAAGGTGATATTAAGAAGAAAAAAGCTTTTGATATATGTATTTTAGAAGACACTAAGACAAAGGAACAAATAGATATAAATAATGCATATATAAACTTGGATAAAAGCATGAAATATATCAACAAAAGCAATGAGGAGAAATATATAGAACTACCAGATATAGTGAATGGATTGGGTGTTGGGTGGAACTCGTATGTCACAAAAGAAAAGTCGAAAGATGATAGACTGAGTATATTAATTATAGGAGTACTTGGTATATTTTATCTGAGTTATCGTAACTACGCACAGTTAGACGAGAAAATTATAAAGCGAAAACAAGAAATTGAAATAGAGTTCTGTGAGTTTTTAAATAAGTTTACACTTCTTATAGAAGCAGGATTAAATATAAGAAGAGCAATGAATAAAATAGTTGAGCAAAACACAAATGAGGGTTATTTGTATATAGAATTACACAGGCTCAATAATGATATAAATACAGGAGTATACGAAGTAGATGCGTATAATGAATTTGCTAAAAGATGTAACAGTAAATATATAAATAAATTTGTCTCTAATCTGACTCAAAACATAAAGAGGGGAAATGATGGATTAAAAGACTCTCTAAGAGATATCTTAAAAGAAAGCTTTGAAAATAGAAAGAATATGGCAAAAAGAAAGGGAGAAGAAGCCTCAACAAAGCTTATATTTCCACTTGTAATGGTATTTGTAGCAATAATTTTACTGATTATATATCCCGCAGTAGTAAGTATAAAGATGTAGAAGTTAAAAGGTTCTACTCTACTTTAGGGGAGGAACTCAAAATAAAAGGAGGAGTAATTATGGAGAGATTAAAGAGATTTTACAAAGACGAAAGAGGTATAAATACAGTGGAAATAGTGGTAATACTCGCTATAGTTATGGGATTGGCATTAATATTTAGAGATCAAATGTTTGATTTTGTAACAAACTTAATTGGTAGTGTAACAGGCGGAGAGGCAGATATATCGTCAGAAAACATAAGAGATGCAGGCAACCTGAAGATAGATTGATGCCTAAAAATAGAGGTTCTGTTACCGTTGAGATGGCAATAATATTTCCAATAATGATATATATATTATTTATATTGATATATATTATAATTCTAATGTATCAGCAGGCATATGCAAAGAATGTATGCGATGATGCAATAAATAAAGCTGGGAACTGGTGGACAAATACATACAAAGATTTTGAAACGGGAAATGTATCAACTAATGACATTTCTCACGAAAATGTGTATGCAAATCTGTATGATATGGATGAAGATTCTAAAATACAAATACTAAGAGAATACATATACAACAGGCTAAATAGGGACACAATACTAAAACCTAGCAAGTTTGATTTGGCTAAAGATATAGATATAAGAGTGGCAAATTCTATTATTTATAAAAAACTGTATTTGAATACGAACATAACATACGAGCTACCAGTTCCAAAGCTTATTAAGATTTTTAATATAAAAAGTGACTATACATTTGAAATAGAAAGCTGCATATTAATAAAAGATTATGCAGGATATATAAATGACATCAACTTTATGTTTTATGCTTATGATGAGGCAAAAGATAAAGTTGATTTGGTTAGAAAAATACATGACGCACTAGACACTATAAAAAAGAAGGTGTTTTATTGAGAAAAGAGCAAGGTGTAATAACTATTTTTATGCTGATTGTCCTTATGGTTTTCATCATCTTCGCATGTGTGTTGGTAGATTTGACAAGGATAAAGATATTCGAGTCTAGTGGAAAAAAGGTGGTAGAGGCATCATTTACAAGTGTTTTAGCAAATTATACGAAAGAAATGATGGAGCAGTATGGTCTGTTTTCAAACTATGAGGACGAGAATACAGAAGAATTGTTTAGTGAATATCTAGAAAAAAACATAGATGAAGAGCAGAAAGAAGGATTTTTAAACCTATATGATATAAGGGTTGAGAATATAGAAGTAACAAAAGTATATACACTAAATAACAACGAGGTACAGAGACAACAAATTTATAAATATATGAAATATCGAGGACCTGTAAATATCGCTGAATTTTTATCTAAGCTTACAGAAGTAAGTAAATATGGAAACACTGCGAAGCTCTCTAAGTCGAAACTTAACCTAGACAGAAAGATTGGGAATATATCTAAGAAATATGCAGATATAAATATGAAGTTAAAAGAAATTAACGATATTCGAGAGAATACCAAGGAAAGTCTTAATAATTATGGGGGTTGTTTGAAAGAAATAATATATGCATCAAGCGACGAAGAGAAAGTAAGGCTTTTGAATAAAAAAAATAAAATGCATAAAAAAATAATAGGAAACTTTGAAGATATGGCTGACATAGCACAAAAGATAATGATAGAACTTGGTGAAGTAAAGAATTTGACAATAGGTGTGAAGGATAGTATATCTGAAATAAATGATCTAATAAAAAGTTCTAAGGAAAAGATGTTAGATAGTTATGTAGAAAAAGCAGAAAGTGAAATAAATAGTATAGAAGAAGTAATTAACAAAGGTGGTAAAGCAGAACTCAAAAGCAGGCTTAAGAATAATTTAGACATAATTAAAGCTGGAAAAACAAGGTTCATAAACAACACTAAAAGTAAAGCAGAATCTGAATTAAGACAGATAGCTACAAGTTTAGAAAAATGTGATTTAAGTTTGATTAATTTTGATGACACCGAGGAAGTTGATATGTCTTATAAGGATTTAGATGATAGAAACACTAGAGCTAAGAATACGGAAGAGTCACTAAAAAAATCAGAAACAATTGAAAAAGTAATAACAGATGATTTATATAGAAACTTGCCGTCAAACAGTAGTCCATACGAAGCATCAAACAAGGTAGATTTTAATGAAGATACAGGGGAAAACATAAGTGATAATGCTTTTGATTTTGCGTCTAATTTAGTTTTTGAAATTACAAGTGATTTAATTAATGAAATATATATTAATGAGTACATAATTAGTATTTTTGATAATCAAGTAAACCATAAAGAAAGAATTGGGAAGAAAGATCAGTTTTTTGATTATGAGGTTGAGTATATATTAAATGGATGTAAAAAGCAAAGTGATAATGTTACATACGCAAATGCTAAAATATTTATGATGCGATTTGCGATAAATGCAATGCATGTTTACACGAGCGAAGAAAAACAAAAGCTTTCTTTAGGAATAGCGACAGCAGTAGGTAGCGTATCAGGTGGACTAGGTATACCTATCATTCAGAATATGATATTATGCAGTTGGGCAGCCACTGAAAGTATAAATGATCTTAAAATCTTGCTTGACGGGAATACAATATCATTATTTAAGACCGGAAAAAGCTGGTCAACTAACATAGTGGGGCTGCCAAAAAGTAAAGTAATAGAGGAGAAAGAAGCAAATATAAATATGTCATATGATGATTATATGAGGTTATTGCTACTGGCAAGTGATAGTACAACTAAGATAGATAGGATAAAAAACTTGTTACAACTTAATTTACAAACAATAATGAAAGATTTCAAACTAGAGGATTGCACTGTAATATATAAGGTGAAAGTAGACTTTTCAATAAACTACATGTTTATGACTGAAAGCTTTATGCCATCTGAGTATAAAAAAGATGGAAGGCATGTTTGTACGGTTGAGACATATCTGGGATACTAGAGAAAAGTTAAAGGAAAAGGCTTCGGGGTGTGAGATGATGGGCATTAACTTGAAAAGTGGTTATATAACAGTGGAGGCTAGTATAATAATTCCTTTTGTGATTTGCATTATTTTAAGCTTTTCATACTTTATAAAGATATTGTATATAGAACAAATTGTGAAAGATGTAATGTATGAGAGTGGAACTCAGTTTGCAAGGGATGCATATTTTTATAATAAAATAGAAGTATATGAAACAGGAGATAGATTATCTGACAAGTTGCAAAACATGGTGAGTTTTATTGATAAATTTAGTAAGGACATGGGTCAAGTGGCAAAAGGTTTTATAGGCGAGAGGATTGATGAATCGTATAATAATATTGGAATAGAGGTCTATAAAAATTATTTTAACGATTATATAAGTACAAAGGAAAATAAACATGAGTATTTAGAAAGCAAAGGTATATATAATATAGACTTCTCAAACTCAAGAATGTCAAAAGATGAACTATACATAAATGTAACATATGAAATAATAAATGTGATACCAATAGACTTTATAGGGAGTATAAAAGTATCACAAGGAGTAAATTTAAAAACATTTGCAGAAGGGCAAAGTCTTTACGCACTTTCAGATAATATGGAGAAAGTTGAGATAGATTTTGATGTTTGGGAATTAAATAATTTCGAGAGAGGCAAGAAAATTGCTGAAATACTAGGTAATAATCTAGGAACTATGTATTATGGGATAGATAAGCTAGAAAACAATACACTTGAGAGTATAGTGAGTGTTGATACAAGAAAAAAAACTTATTTTGACGAAGAAAATTTATACGATAGGGTAAAAGAAAAACTAGATGAACTATATATATTTGAAGAAGAGAATAAAAATGGAGTAGTTGTGAACAGATTAGATTACAATAAAAAACTTATGAATCTAGCCTTGCCATCTGAAAATCTAACAGAATCTCAACAGGAACAGCTAGAAAAGGTTAGAAGGTACGCAAAACATAAAAACATAATATTTAAGATAACAATTATTGAAAAAAGGAAGTAATGCTCTACCAAAAATAAATTTCAAAATTAATTATTATAAAACAATCCACAACGAAAGGAATGAAGACACATGAATAAGCTCGATTTTGAGCACAAAAACGACATGACAAGAGTGCAACTAATTTTGAAAGTTGAAAAAACATACGAAATAGTAGAGTATCAAATCAAGATGTTAATAAATAATAAAAGTGTATACCTAACACCTATAATTATAAAGGAAGAAGACGGTATGAAAACCCTTCAATATGAGATTACAAACAAAATGAGTATAGAAAAGTATATGTCGAAGAATCTTCTAAGTAAACAAGATTTTCTGAATATAATGAGTCAGATTATTAAGAGTTTTAAAGAGTGTAAAGAATTACTTTTAGATTATCACAATTTACTACTCGACATGGACAAGATATATATAAGTCAAGATGGAAAAGAACTGAGTATGATTTATTTACCACTAAACGACACCTATAAAAACAATAAAGAAATGCTTGTAAATATAATAAATAGACTGGTAAGCAATATTAACAAATCAGAAAACGATGTTGCGGAAATGATTTCAAAGGTAGTTATGTATGTGAATAATGATAGTTTTAACATATTTGAATTTGAACAGATAATAAAAGTGTTTGAAGATAAAACAGAACCTCCAAAGAGTCTAGTATATAATGAAAAAGTAGTTAATGAAGAAATAGAAACATTTGAAGTTTCAACAAATTATAATTTCATAGAAAAATTAAAAACAGCACAAGGAGTTACAGTTCAAATTATCTTTATTGTAGCGATGAGTGTTGCAGGAATGTGGTTAATGCAAAAAGGTATATTACTTGAAAACATAGACAAATTCATAGGTGGAATAGTAATAGCTTTGGTTTTAAATTACTTATTAGTAGATAAAATACAGATTGATAAAGAAAAGAATGTGAGTAACATAAATGAAGAGATAGAGTACACAGTAGACGGAACGAATATGTGTGAAGAAGATAAAACAATAGTACTAGAAAGCTTTGCATGTTTGAAAAGCATTGATGGGGTATGTCAGGATATAATCATAAACAAACCTAGATTTGTTATAGGTAAAAACAAAGAAGAAGTGGATTTTTATATAGATAACGCAACTATAAGTAGGGAACATGCAGAAATGGTAGAAACAAATGGCGTTTATGGAATTAGGGATTTAAACTCAAGCAATGGTACATATGTAAATGACGAAGAAATTATAAGCGGTCAGACACGAAAGCTTGCAAACGGGGACACAATAACTTTGTCAAATCAAAGTTTTAAATTTGTGTGCAAGGAGGCATGAATTGGAGAAAACAATACTTATAAATAATCCAGCAAACATATGGGTGGGGAAAGTAATAAATGATAAGTATAAAATTATAAGTCTAATAAACACTGGAGCCAGTAGTGATGTTTATTTGTGTGAAAATCTAAAGATAGGAAATAAGGCAGTGGTGAAAATACTAGCTGTAGAGGCGAATAAACAGTTCGATTTTTCACAGGAAATAGATATTTTAGCCAAGATACATCACCCAAACATGCCATATATAATTGATTTTCTCAAAGATGAAAAGTATGTTTATATAGTAGAAACTTATATTGATGGAATCACATTAGAAGAAAAACTAAAAACGGATATTATAGTTAATGAAGCTACAACCATAGCGTATTTTGAGCAATTGCTAGATATAATAAAATATCTCCATAGTTTGTCTCCAAACCCAATAATATATAAAGACATAAAGCCTTCAAATATTATTGTAAATAAAAATGATAAGTTATATCTCATAGATTTTGGCATATCAAAAATATATGATGTTTTAAGTAATAATGATAAGTATATAGCAGGCACGGAAAATTATGCAGCACCTGAACAATGGAATCCAAATAAGAACACAGACGAGAGAACAGATATATATAGCTTAGGAGCCCTGATGTACAGGATTGTGGAAAGCAAAGTTTATAGGAAAAATTCTGAGAATATGGATACAAATATAAATATCTCAGATGAACTGAAAAGTATAATAAATAAATGTTTGAATGAAGATACAGAAAAACGCTATCAATCTGTCGAAGAAATAATTATAGAACTTGAAGAAATAAAAAATAAGAAGGCGAGTATGCCTTCTGGTAAAAAGATATTTTTGGTAGATGGAGTGACAGGAGCTGGAAAGTCTACAGTTTTGAGCGGACTAGCCAATATATATAGTAAAAACAAGATAAATACAACAATACTCGACATGTCAAACAAGTTCGGAATAACGCTTTTTTGGGATGAGTCTAAGACACAAATGATGCAATATGTTGTAGATTCCAATGATTATAATGCCATAAAAAAGGTAGCCATAAAACCAAATAGACACCTATTTGTATATAAAATGAGTAGGATATCAGAAGAAAATATAATACAGTTTATTAATAAGGTCTTAAAGTTTTCGGATATAGTATTTATAGAGTGCGGAAAAAACTGTACTAAAAAGCTTTATGACTATGCTCATCAAATATTACTTGTAGGAAAACAAGAAGAAAAATATATGTTTGGAACGATACAAATATTAAATAAATATATAAAATCTAAAGTATATATAGAAAATATTAAGATTATAATGAATGACTATATTGATATAGCAGGAGAAGAAGAGTATCTGATAAAACATATAAATACTAAGCTAAAGGTATCAGGTGGAAAAGTACACAAAAATATAGACAAGATACCTAATATAAAACGAAAAAACTTTATAGATGCGTTGCAAAAAGGTCAACCTATATATACAAATGATGATAGTGCACATAATGGTTTTTTAAGGTTAGCGGAGACCTTATATCAAACACATAAAAAGACTAGTGTATTAGATAATATAAAGGAGAGAGTAATAACATGGCTTACACCAGAAGAAAAGAAAAAACAATGAATATCGTATTAGGAATATTGATAGGTACAATAATCACAGCAGGGATTATTGTGTTTTTTGTATACTCAAATAAATTGGCAGATAAGAAAGTAGTAAACGCCCAACCACCAGTAACCAAACAAACGAAAGTTACTGGAAAGGTGCCTGTGGAGGAACCAGTAGTGCTAGCAAATAAAGAATTGAAAGATGATGAGAGAATACAAGACTATAGTTTAATAAAATTGCCAGCAAATCTAAAAGTAGGTGATTATGTGGATGTAAGGATAAAAAACATGACCAGTATAGACAAAATAGTTTTGGCAAAAAAAGAAGTATTAGAATTAAATTCTGGATCGGTATGGTTTAAAATAAACGAATCAGAACGTAACCTAATGAATAAGGCAATTGTTGAGGTTAATGATGTAAAGAGTGTCATCTATACGACAACATACATAAACCCTGAAAAACAACCACAGCCAGAAATAGGGTATTTGAGGTAGTACTGATAAACTAAACCCTACCTAAAGAAGACAGGAGGTCATACATATGAATAAACACGCAAAAGTTATATCAGTATATGGCAGTTATCTGCATGGGGCAGGAGTTAGTACTATGGCACTGTCACTTGCAATAGTTATGCAACAAATTACGGATAAAAAGGTGTTAGTTATTAATCTAGATAATGAAAGAAGCCTTTTAGAAAAATTTATTGAAAGAGATGTAGAGATAAAACATTCCATAGATGACATAAGGATTTATGAAGAAAAGCTTAAACCAGAGGTAATAGAAAATCATGTTGATATGATAAACGATAATTTATTCCTTATTTCCAAAAGCAAAACAGGTAAAACATCTCTAAAATTTGTGGATAAGTTGATAGATATAGCTAAGAAAAAGTTTGACTTTATAATTATAGATACAGGAAATAACCCAGATGATAATCTGTTAAGGAATGCAGATATAAGTATATATGTTTCAGAGTATAATGAGTTGACTTTAGATAACACAGTCAAAACTATAAAAGACGATAAAACAGTAATAGTATTTAACAAGTTTCCTAATGAGTATAGCTCAAATTTAACTACAATAAATTTCAAGAAAAATCATAATATAAAAAATCAAGTGTTTACTGTGAATTATGATGAAAGTGTCTTTACAGAAGCATGTGAAAAAAGGAACATATATTCCTTTTTAATAAAAAATTTAAACAGTAAAAACATATTTATTAATGATATTTTTAAAATAACGGTACATGCAGCAGAACATTCGAAAGTAAAAGTACAAAAAAATTATGAAAAAAGAGGATTGATTGGCGGATGGAATTTAAAAATATTTTAAATATAGAAAACCTGACGAGGCAAGTTGAGAAAAATATACAGGAATACCTTCATAAAATACCTGAAGGCAAGCAAGAGCGAAAAAAAATAAAAGGACTTCTTAATACGATAAATGCTGCCCTTAGTGGTGATGCAAAATCTAGAAAAATAGTGATAGAATACATAAAAAATATGATAACGAACACATTTGAGATTTATAGATTAGATGAGGATTTGAAAGCAACTGATATAGTCCTAGATGAAGGTAAGGTCGACAAAAATAATATTGAGCATATTATAAATTTTGAAGAGAGTGAGTTAACAGATAGAGATAAATTTGAAATAATTTTACATAAATTTGATAAAACATATGGTAGAAATGCATTTTCAGAGATAAGGAAAAAGTATAATTACATCAAAGAAAAGAAAGAGGGAACACATACAAATATAGGCTACGAATATACATGTGATGACATACATAAAATATATAGTTCGGAAAAAATCGAGTTGAGTTATGAGGATAAATTAGAGATAATAGTGACACGCATATATGCAGAAGTTTATGGGTTATCAGAAATAGATTCACTTACATACCAAAACATAAATGAAGTAGGTATATCAGATAACTATGTTTACTGCTGGGATAAGGACAAGATTAGGCTTAACTTTTTTGACATATCGGAGAACAAACTAGAACTTATACAAAACAAAGCAATTTTGTTTGATAAAAGTGCTAAGCAGCTTGATTATAGTAACCCAGAGGTGCTGACACATAGAATTGATGATTCGAGAGTAACGGTAGTGCAAAAACCTTACTCTACTGAAAGGCATATAGCTATAAGGATATTCAATCAAAAGCAAGCTGGACTGGATGACCTATATGACGATGTAAGACAAAAAACACTGATGATGACACTTGTAAAAACAGGACAAAGCATAGTTTTTCAAGGTGGCTTAGGAACAGGCAAAACCACTACTATGTCTACCCTGATAGGTGGTTTAGACGATACTTTGCATATAGGAACGATAGAGGATTATTTTGAACAACACAACAGAAAGAAATATGAAGGTAAAAGAATGGTAGAACTTCAAAAAACTGAAGACAAGACATTGCTTGATGGAGTGAAAACATTACTTAGAATGTCGATAGATGTTGCAGATGTAGGTGAAATAAGGGATGGAGAGGCACTATTTGCATTCATACAATTATTGCAATCAGTAAGTGTTGGAGCATGGTGTACAACACATGTAGTCAATCCAGAAACAACAGTCCCAAGGCTCAAAAACATGTTGATGGGTACAGGAAAATATTCGACAGAGCAAAGCGCGGTAATGGACATTATAAGCTACATAAACTGTATATTTCAGCATGAAATAATAAACGGCAAGAGAATGATAACAAAAATAGTAGAAATAATCCCACTAGTAAGTGCTACAAGCGATATAGACTTTGATATGAATATGGATAAAGAAAAACTTGAAAAGATAGTGCTCATAGAGCAAATAAAATCCAACTTGAATAATATGTACAGGCTAAATTATATAATGGAAGCAGACATAGATGGAAAGCTTAAATTTGTAAACTACCCATCAAAAAAGATGATAGAAAATGCCAATAAAACAAGAGATGGACAGGAGTATATGAACAAACTTATAGATATGATGCAAAAAGAGATTGGGTAGGAGCGAAATAAAGTATGAAAAACTAGATGAATAAGTATCATATAGTTTTTGAATGTAATCGAAAAAAGCAGGTGATAGAATGCTAGGGAGTACTAGTTATAAGAAAACAAAAAATTATAAACTAATAGGTACAATAGCTAAAAGATTATCTAGAATAAATCAGAGAACAGAAAGTGAAAATATGCAACTGTCACTAAAAATTGCATTAGTTTCACTTAGTGTGGGGCTTGTATATTTTGTTTTTTGCATATGCATATTTAATGAGCTATGGTACCATAAACTAATTGCATTAGCTGCGTCTTTAATAATTATAAAGACTACGTTAGAACTTATACTAGAGGTAATAGAAAATAGATTCAAAAAGAAGTTGCCTCAAATGATAAGGGTATTTGGATATTACTATCAGCACTATAATGGTAATTTAAACAAAGCTTTAGATGCTTCTATAGATAGAACAAGAGATGAAAATAAAATATACTTGCAAAAGATAAAAACAGCAATAAACAAAGAAAACTATATTCAAGAGATTGATTACCTAAAGAAAAATATGCCATCAGTATGGCTTAAATTGTTATGCAACCTGGTTGTGTTTGCAAAAAGAGATGGAGACAAAGATGCGATAGCACCAAACCTTAATCGCCTAACATACATAATAAATTTTGTTAATTTATCACAAGGACAAAACAATGTTGAATTTTTATGGATAGAAGTAGGACTACTAATTTTGCCACTTATAGTAATACCATTTACCCAAATGTACAACGGTATAATATTAGAAGCAATGGAGTATGAGAATATATATAAAGGATTAGAAGCACAAACAAAAGCCTCTGCGATACTTCTAGTATCAGTGCTATCTGCCATGGTAGTCAATTGGATTAGAAAGGTGAAATAGGGAGATGTTCTTATGTTAACGATAATCAACATTTTAAATATAGTAATCATTACTACAATCATCATAAATGCAATCATAATATATCTGAAATATAGAAATTACAAAACACTTTATGGCAAGCACCATAAAAACTTATTTACAAAAGAAATACAAAAGAAGTTTGTATATTGTTTGCCTGCAGAAAAAGGCAAACAATATAAGAAAATAAAAAAGAAACTATTTGAATCAGGCTGGGATATTTCAGTTTATAAATACATGTTTATTAAATATGCACTGCTAACGCTGGGTTTGATATTCTTTGTAAATGTAGCATTAACAGATAAAATAAGTAGAATAAGTGAAATAATAGGCAATATAAATTATGGCAAACTTTCTACTGATATTAGGCTAAAACCAACCGAAGAAGAAAAAACAAAAGAAAAAGAAGTATATCATGAACTGAGTGCCACGATAGATGCGAACAAAATAAATGAAAAAAACATGAATAAATACATTGTAGATAGTAGAAGGTATATAGAAGAAAGCAGTTACACAGGAAGTGAAGGAAGCGAGATCATAGCCAGAAGGATGCTTCAAAAACTAATAGATATCAAAACCATAGAGAGTGGCATGGATGAATATATGTTAAGCATATTGATAGCTATTCTCATGTATTTTATCCCGGATATTCTTTGTTTTTTAAGGCAATATTTAATAGAAGATAAAAAACAATGGGAAGTAATAATAAGTATATTTACATATTGTATATTTGCAAAAATACCACCATATAGAACAAGTATAATAGTAGATAATATAATAGAAGTATCAGATGTATATAAGAAAACATTCGAAAAGATAAGCTACAGCATAAAAAACGGAAAAGGCGAAGAAACCATAAATGAAATGATCCGTGACAATAGGCTAGAGGATGAGATGCTAGAATTACTTGAAACCATAAAGCTAACGATAACTACAGGGGTCGAGTCAACCGTACAAAACATGGAGTCACTCGCAGAAAATGCGATAGAATGGCAAAAAATAAAGCAAATAAACAAGAGAAACAAGAAATACCTAATACTCATTCCACTTTTACTTTTGATACTCATGCTATGTTTTGATTATGTAATGTATGGACTTACTGAGATAATAACGAATTTTAAGATAGATATGTAGGTTAGGTGGACATTGGGGACGGTTCTTAATGTCCAGTTACAAGAAAAAAGTGGACATTAAGAACCGTCCCTAATGTCCTAAAATAGGAGGGAAAATTGTTGGCTAGGATGGAGAGAAAGCAGAGCAGTACAGGGATTTATCATATAATGATGAGGGGAAATGAGAAGAAGGATATATTTATTGATGATCAAGATAAATATAAATTTTTAAAAGTTTTTAAAGAAAAAACAATACAAACTAATACTATAATATACTCATATTGTTTAATGAAAAATCATGTACATATTGTTCTAAAAGAGAGTGAATATGGGGTTTCAGATTTTTTGAAAAGGATATGCGTAAGTTATGCTTATTATTTCAATAGAAGATATAGAAGAGTGGGACATTTGTTTCAAGACAGGTTCAAAAGCGAAGCTATTGAAGATGATAGATATCTATTAACTGTAATTAGATATGTACACAATAATCCAGTAAAGGCAAAAATAGTACATAAGGCAGATGAATATAAATGGAGTAGTGTAAGTGAATATATAGGCGAAAATACATTTGTAAATATAGAAGATATATTTAGTAGTATACATAAAGATAAGGCGTTGGCGAAAAAAGAATTTATAAGGTTTAGTAAAGATGCAAAGGACGATTATATTATGGATTATGATGAAGAAGATACTGCTCAAATTAAAAAAACAAGAGATGAGAATATAAGAAAAATGTATATAGATAATAAAATGAAGAAAAAAGACATAGCAATGCAAACAGGAGTTAGTAGTAAAACGATTCAAAGAGTATTAAAAAGTGGACAGTGAGAACCGTCCCCGGTGTCCTCATTTATATACAATATGTCCTGATAGTATAACAATCTCTTGACAAATTTATCAAAAAAGCATAATATCTTAATATATTACATTAAATAAAATATAATGGAGGGCAATATGAAATTAGTTGGGATATGCTTGGGGGCTTCTACAATAACACTTGTAGAGCTCGTAAAGGGAAAGAAAGATAAATTTAGTGTTACAAAGAGTATAAAGAAGGCTCATGAAGGTAACCCAAAAGGCGTGCTTACTGAGTTAATTAAAGACTTCAGTTCGAAAGATGCAAAAATATTAGTTACTGGTAGGAAATTTAGAAATTTCGTGACGCTTCCTGGTGTTACAGAGCCGGAGGCTATTGAGGTTGCTCTAGATTATGTAAATAGGGAAAATAAGAAATATGATATACTAATATCTATGGGCGGAGAAACATTTATAGTATATATACTCGACAATAATAATAAAATATCTGATGTTCTAACGGGTAATAAATGCGCTTCGGGTACAGGTGAGTTTTTCATGCAACAAATACGAAGAATGAATCTAAGTTTAGAAGAAGCTATAGAGCTAGGAGAAAAAGGAACAGCTTATGCTGTGAGCGGACGATGCTCAGTTTTTTGTAAGTCAGATTGTACTCATGCTTTAAATAAAGGCATACCAACTGAAAATGTAACTGCTGGCTTGTGTGAAATGATGTCAGAGAAAATAGTGGAGCTTATATCTAATGTGCCACACGAAAACATTTTAGCGGTAGGTGGAGTAACTTTAAATACTGCGATAATAAGTAAACTTCGAGAGAAACTCAGTTCTAATATAGAGGTAAAAGAAGAATCAAGTTATTTTGAAGCACTTGGTGCAGCTTTGCTAGCAGAGGATAGAGGCGAAAAGCTATCCACAAATTTATTTAAAGAAGAGGAAGGAAGTTTTAGTTTCCTCGAACCTATTAGTGATTACAAGGATTTGGTTAAGTTTAATACGATAGAGTTTGTGACCCCAAGTGAAGGGGATAAATGCATACTGGGGCTGGATGTTGGTTCTACCACTACAAAGGCGGTACTCCTACGAAAAAGCGATGATAAGATGATTTGCTCTGAGTATTTAAGGACTAATGGAAATCCGATAGAAGCATCTAGAAATTGCTATAAAAGTATAAGAGAAAAATTAAATGGGGTTAGTGTAAATATTGTTGCTGTTGGGGTTACGGGTTCGGGCAGGCAAATAGCCGGACTTTATACAGGGACAGAAGGGGTTATAAATGAAATAATAGCCCATGCAGCTGGGGCAGTGCATTTTGACAAAGATGTTGATACGATTTTTGAAATAGGTGGACAAGATGCAAAATATACATATTTGACAAACTCTGTTGCTTCAGATTATGCAATGAATGAGGCTTGTTCTGCTGGAACGGGTTCTTTTATAGAAGAGTCCGCTCTTGAATCTTTAGGAGTAGATGTTTATAGTATCGCGGAAATGGCACTTAAGGCTGATAAACCTGCTAATTTTAGCGATCAATGTGCGGCGTTTATATCTTCTGATATAAAGAATGCAGCTCATGAAAAGGTTTCTCAAGAAAACATACTAGCAGGACTAGTTTATTCTATCTGCCTAAATTATGTTAATCGTGTAAAAGGGAATAGACCAGTTGGCAAGAAAATATTTATGCAAGGTGGAGTATGCTACAATAAAGCGATACCTCTTGCTATGGCCGCTATTATGAAAAAGCCTATAATTGTACCACCAGAGCCAGGACTTATGGGGGCTTTTGGAGTTGCACTTGAGGTAAAGAAGCGTTTGCATCTAGGGTTAATGCATGAGGAAGAGTATAGCTTAGATAAAATAATAGAAAGAGAAATAGCATATAAGGATCCATTTGTATGTCCGGGTGGAAAGGAAAAATGTGATAGAAAGTGTAAAGTAAATAGAATAGAAATAGACAAGAAAGTATATCCTTTTGGAGGGGCATGCAACAAATACTATAATACAAAATATGAAGTAGAACATGATATCGAAGCCCTTAGTTTTTTAAAGGTAAGAGAAGACTTGATGTTCGAGAAATACGCACCTGCTATTCCTCAAGATGAAAATAAATTGACAATAGGAATAAACAAATCTTTCTTAACATATAGCTTATTTCCGTTATATTATAACTTCTTTACGAGACTTGGGTGCAATATTGTACTACCAGATGAGATAGATGACAAAGGGACAAAAAAGGTTAATACAGCGATTTGTTTCCCAGCTAGGCTTTCTTTAGGATACTTTGCAAATTTGGTTAGCAGAAAACCAGATTATTATTTCATGCCACACATAACAGAGATGTATGTGCAAGGAGGAAATAAAAGAAAAGAGTTTTCGTCTGTGTGTTTATTTGAACAGGGAGAGGCATTCCTAATTAAACAGGCATTTAAGGATGTAAAGGATAAGATACTTGCGCCAAGTATAAACTTTATTAATGGTTGGCATGAGGGAGAAGATGGATTTGTAGAAGTAGCGGTAAAAATTGGATTTGATAAGTCGAAAGCTAAAAAGGTATATAAAGAAGCACTAGAGGTTTTTAAAGAATATGAGAAAGAATATAAATCTCTAGGTAAAAAAGCACTTGATTATCTGGAGGAGAACCCAGGCAAGATAGGGATAGTTATAGTAGGCAGGCCGTATAATGCGTTTGCTTTTGAGGCAAATAAAGGGATAGAAAAGAAATTGACATCGCGTGGATATTTAACCATACCTTACGACATGCTACCATATCAGGACGAAGAATTAGATGAGGAATACAAAGATTATATGCACTGGGAGTCAGGACATAAAATACTAAGAGGTGCTAAATATATAAAGAAGAACCCACGCTTGTTTGCGTTATATGTAACGAATTTCTTATGTGCGATAGACTCATTCTTAGTAACATATTTTAGAAGTATAATGGGTACGAAACCATCACTTACACTGGAGTTTGATACACATACAGCTGATGCAGGAATAGACACTAGAATAGAAGCATTTGTAGATGTAATTAAAAACTACATGGAAACGCAAAAAGATATAACGGAAGATGAAGTGACAGACTTTAGACAAGCAACTATAGATTTAACAAGCAAAGGTGCTACATACATAGATTCAGAGGGTAAAAAGTTTAGCTTAAAAGATAAAAAAGTTAAATTGATATTTCCAGGCATGGGTAAGATACAGTCGAGAATACTAGGCGCTGTATTTAAAAAACTCGGCATAAATGCAGAGGAACTACCTATTGCAGATAAAGAAGTATTTCAGCTCGGCAGAAGCGTGTCAACATGTAAAGAATGCTTGCCTATGCTAGTGTGCATAGGTTCACTTCTAAAATATTTAAAAACAAGGGGAGAAACAGACGAGAAGCTAGTGATGTTCTTGCCGAAGGCTAATGGATATTGTAGACTAGGACAATATCATGTGTTTACAAACAAACTAATAAAAGATAAAAAACTAAAGGATATAGCATTAATCTCTCTTGCAAGTGAAGACGGATACGCAGGACTAGGGCCAGTATTTGCGCTGAAGGCATGGGAGTCAGTTATAATGAGTGATGCGCTCGATGAGATTTATAACTTGATATGCGCTGCTGCACAAGATAAAGAACAGGCAAAGCAACTATTCGAAGAGGAACTAAAGAAAATTGAGAACGCTATGCAGGGATTAGGTGGGAAAAGTGTAAATACAGTCCTTAAAGAAACTGCAAAAAGATTAGCAACTATTAAACTATCTAAGCCATATGAAGATATACCAAAGATAAATTTGACAGGAGAGTTCTTCGTAAGATGGGATAGTGGTTCAAATTTAAATATCGTTGAAAAGCTCACTGAAAAAGGCTTTGCTGTTAAAATATCGCCAGTTGCTGAATGGTTATATTATGTAAACTATATGATAAAAACAAAATTGCAAGAGCCAAGTCATACAATGCTAGGAAAACTAGAGTTTGCAGTATCAGATATGAGCCAAAAGATGATAGAGTCGAGGATAAAAAGTACATTAGCCAAGTCAGGATTATATAAATCAGAGATGATTGATATCGCCGAGATAATAGAACACTCGACACATATATTACCTACTGAACTTAAAGGTGAGCCAGCACTAATAATAGGATCTGTACTAAAAGATGCATTAAGCGAGTATGCAGGGGTTATAAATATAGGACCGTTTGGATGTATGCCACTAAGGTATACTGAGGCACTTTTGGTTCCTGAAAATAATGTAGAATGTAAGATTGGTGCGGTTAAAAGAGTAAATAAAAAAGCGAATACAGATGTGCAATTCGTTAATTTCGATAAAAATGATAAGATTCCATTTTTAACAATAGAATCAGATGGAAATCCGTATCCCCAGCTGCTAGAGGCGAGGTTAGAAGCGTTTTTGTTGCAGGCGAGTAGGACTCATAAGAAGATGCATAAAAAGTAAACTGAAGAGGCGTGAGTTATCACGCCTTATTTGGTATTGTAAAACCCAGAATGCAAAGTCGAAGGCTCACACCGCGGGGCTGTACCAATGATATCAAGGAGTGGAAAAATGAATAATGATAAAATAGAAGTAGAAAATATAGATATAAAAGAAAATCATAAGATTATAATGGAAATCTTGCCAAATTTATGTGGTATTCTAAATAAACATGAAATTGATTATTATCTTATAGGGGCAATTCCAGCGATATTATTAATTAATGGAAAGTTATCGAGATATCATGATGACATAGATATTTTAATTAATGAAAATGACATAGACAAATTAAAATTAGTTTTGAGTAATAAAGACTATATTCTGGAGGATAAGACACATGATAAAAATAAAATTTGGCAAGAACAAAAAAACAAACCCAAAGGTGGACATGAGTGGGAAGCGACATATACAAAGTATAAGTTTAAAATAGGTTTTTTCTTGTTTAAAAGAGAGATTGATAATTCAATAACCACAAGAACGTATTTTACTAAGGATAATGTTTTTGCAGTCGAGGAAAATTATTCTACAATAGAAACAACAAAATTAAGATATCCGGAGAAATTTGAAACATTTAATAACTTTAAGTTTAGAACTTGTTGCTTTGAACTACTCTACAATGTAAAAAACTTTTTAACTAGACCTAAAGATATTTGTGATAAGAGTATTATAGAACCCCATATTAATAAAAACATCGCATTCGAATTAGAAGAGGAATACAAACAAAAGAAAAGAATTGTAGTAGTTTAAAGTTATTTTTATAATAATGGAAAGGTAATAAATCATTGTTAGGGAAATAAACGATGGTGTGATACGATGCATGTGGAGACTGTGGTGAGGTTAGTGAGGAAGTAGAAATTTGAAAATGACAGAAGACTTAGTGGATAAGGGATGCGAGGTTTTGGATATATAAAACTGTTTCGGTATGCGGAGTTAAAATCACCTATTTGATAACCACTTTTGCATTGGATAACCAATGCAAAAGTGGTTATCAATAATGGCTGTAAATGGCGTAGATATAGGATTGTTGAGCGTAAAGTTAAAATATTACAAATGGTAGAAATGATGATGAGATATTGTGTGATACGATATGATAAATGGGTTCTGATTATATTGAATGTGGAGACTAAAAGGATAATAAGGAGAGTGGCGAAGGATGAGATATATAGAAAAGCTAAAAATGATTAATTTTAAAAGATTTACTAACACAGAAGTTAAGTTTAAAAATGATATGAATCTGATTATTGGTGACAATGAGGCTGGAAAAAGTTCTATACTAGAAGCGATTGATTTTGTCTTGAGTGGAAATAAGATAAAGGTTGAAAATTCTGGAATTGAACAGTTATTTAACAAGAAAACGGTTGAAGATTTTATGAATGGTAATAGAGACTATAATAATATGCCTATTATGATTATTGAGTTATATTTAAACGAACAATCAGACCCAAGATTAAATGGAGAAAATAATATAGATGGATTAGCTTTCGATGGGTTAAGAATGATATGTGAGCCAAATGATGAGCTGAGTCAAGTGATAACAGAAATTCTAAGTGAAGACGATGTTGTTTTTCCATTTGAATATTATAAGATAAGTTTTTTTACATTTGCAGGACAGGGGTATACGGGATATAATAGATTTATGAGAAAAATATTCATAGATAGCACCATAATGAACACTGAATATGCAGCAAGGGAATATATTAAAGATGTTTATTCGAAAAATGTTACTCCTGAGGAAGATATGAAGAATAAGAATGAATATCGAAAATCTAAATCAGAATTTTCCAATAATGTGCTTAATGATTTAAATGAAAAGATTGGTAAATATTCATTTGGTTTAAAAACAGATACTAAATCTAATCTGTACAATGACTTATCAATATATGAAGATAATATAGCAATAGAAAGTATGGGTAAAGGAAGACAATGCTTTATTAAAATGGAAGTCGCTTTAAATAATGATCGACAAGAAAATGATGTAGATATATTGCTTCTAGAAGAACCTGAAAATCATTTGAGCCATGTTAATGTAAATAAACTTATTAAAGAAGTTCTTAAATCACAAACTAAACAAAAATTTATTACTACTCACAGTAGTATGGTTTCTTCAAGGTTAGATTTAAGAAAAGCTATAATGATTAATAGTTCTAACGATGTAGTTATGAAGTTAGAAGATTTATCTGAAGATACTGCTGAATTTTTTATAAAAGCACCGAATAATAATATTTTGGAATATGTCTTATCTAAAAAAGTAATACTTGTAGAAGGGGATGCTGAGTACATATTAATGGAAGCGCTATTTGAAAAAGTAACAGGGGAAGAACTTAGTAAATCGGGCATTCATATAATCTCAGTAGGTGGCACATCATTTAAGAGATATATGGATATAGGAAAATTATTAAATATAAAAACAGCTGTTATAAGAGATAACGACGGAGATTATCAAAATAATTGTATTGATAATTATACTGATTATGTAATAGATCATATAAAAGTTTTTGCTGACCAAGATAATGGTAAAAATACATTTGAAGTATGTATGTATAATATTAATCAAGATATATGCGAAGGGCTTTTTTTAGAAGGGAGAAAGACGCTAACGGTTCAAGAGTATATGCTAAAGAATAAAGCAGATGCAGCTTTTGAATTACTTGATAAAAAGTCTAATGATTTGGTTGTGCCTACATATATCAAGGAGGCAATTGAATGGATAAGAGAGTAATATTTGCAATTGCTGGATCGGGGAAAACAAGCTATATACTTGATAATTTAGAATTAGATAAGCGTAGTCTAATTATTACGTACACAGAAAATAATTATTTAAACTTAAGAGAAAGAATTATTAAGAAATTCGAATATTTACCAGACAATATATCAATATATACATACTTCAATTTCCTATATTCTTTTTGTTATAAGCCATTCTTACATATGAAAGTAAGAGCAAAAGGATATAATTGGAATACTCCACCCTCGTGGACTATGAAACTACCTAGAAAAACCCCTAAATATTTTTTAGATGATAGCAGTCACATTTATCATAACAGATTGGCTAAAATGTTAGATGTATGTGGCGTATATCCTAAAATTAATCAAAGAATAGAAAAATATTTTGATGATTTTTATGTAGATGAAGTGCAGGATTTTGGGGGACACGACTTCAATTTTTTGATGAACATAGCTAAGATAGAAAAGCATGTTTTATTCGTTGGAGATTTTTTTCAGCATACATTTGATACTAGCAGAGATGGTAATGTTAATAAAAATTTGTATTGTGATTATGATAAGTACATAAAAAGATTTGAAGATAGTGGGGTGAATGTTGATACTAAAACATTATGTAAAAGTTGGAGATGCACTCCTAATATATGTAACTTTGTTTCTACAAAATTAGGAATTGACATGTTATCAAATTGCAGTGATAATGGAGAAATTAAAATTATAACGGATACTAAAAGTATAAAAGAAATTATAGAGGATGATTCTATTATAAAACTTTTTTATCAAGGATCGAATAAGTACCCAATCTACTCTCAGAACTGGGGAGAATCAAAGGGAATAGATAAATATGAAGATGTATGTATAGTCCTAAATAAATCAACCTATAAAAATTTTGACGAACTAACTTTTGATAAGATAAATCCGCAAACATTAAATAAGCTATATGTAGCTTGTACGAGAGCGAGAAGAAATTTGATTTTTATATCTGAAGAAAAAGTAAAGGAATATAAAATATAATTATTTATGTGGGGTGAAATAATGAGAAGTTCGCAAATGTTTCTTTTAAAAAACAATTTCTTTTGTGAATATTTAAATAGAATGTGGTGTGAGGGATGGCTAGATGCTTTGATGAAAATCATTTCTTGATAAAATCTATGAAGGGTGAAATTGGTGATTTTGGGGGTTATAATCAGTTAAAAGAAAATAATTTTAATATTTTTAATTATACAGATAATTTTTCATTAAATTTTTGTGTTAACTTATCTCGAAGTATTGGCAGACTATGTAAATGTTTCACGGAAGCCGATATTAGAAAGTTTGTAGAAAATCAATTGTCTGCAGGTAAAGAAAATTATGATGAAGCCCAATTCTTCAGAGCTCTCAGTGAAATAGAAATTTTAAATTATTTTGGAAGTTATGGACCACACCAACTTTCTCAAGCAGTATATGAGCCTTCAATAGGCTCTAATGGAAGAAACCCTGAGGCTCGTTTTTATTATGAAGATGGTACCATTTTGGATATTGAAGTAAAAACTCCTGGGTTTACAAATTTTCAATATGATGGTGAAATGGTTATACCATGTATATTATTAGATAAACAAGGAAGGGACAAATTAATAAAATATAGTGAAGATAATAATTTGAAAATTATTATGCCAAGAGTTTTAAAATTAATTGAATTTATTAATAATGCTGCATCAAAATTTGAGAAACCTACATCAAATAAACATTTGAATTTATTATATATTAATTGGACATATAGCGAGTTTCCATCAAAAAGTTATTTGGAAGCATACTCTCTTTTATATAATGAGTTTAATGGGTTATTGAAATATAAAGAGTTAGGAATCAAAATGGGGATTTTAGAAGACGCCTATGAAAAAATTTCAGGAATAATTGTCTATACAAGTTCATTAAATACACTTGTTTTTCAAGAATTTAGATATTTATGGTCGACACGATGTTTTTCAATTATGCCATTAGAATGTGATGAAACACAACTTATAAAGACTACGTCTATGGATTATAAAAAAAATGTTATAACTCCTAATTTATTATGCGAAGTTAGAGGGAATACAATAGATGAGAAGACAGAATCTATGGTTAAATTTACACATATTAATGAGATAATAGAATCGCATGCTTTAAAATAAATGATATTAGTTATAAATATGTTATACTAACTTTATATATTTAATTTCTGTCAGCCATATAAAGTTGACAAAGGATTTAACATTACTGATGTAAATAAGGAATTTTACTTTGTATATGGTGAAGTTGCAGGAGCTTATGAGGCTTCTAGAAAGAAGAAGGATGATTTAGGTGAGAAATTTGCAGATATAAAAATATATATACTTGAATTATGTGAAATACTAGGTATCATTTTAGAATATGAGATATTAAAAAAAGGAAGTGTTTAGGGTCAGGTTTGCTTTATTCACTTATTCTACTAAAGTCTATTGAAATATCACAAAATATATGCTAAAATATTTCATAGGTGATAAAAATGCCAAGAGAGCTAAGGATATATTATGTCAGTGCATTGTACCATGTAATAACCAGAGGAAATAATGAATATTTAGGAAGTGTTCAGGGTCAGGTTTGATTTATTCACTTATCTTTCTGAAATCTATTGAAATATCATAAAATATATGCTAAAATATTTCATAGGTGATAAAAATGCCAAGAAAGCAAAGAATACATTATGACGGTGCATTGTACCATGTAATGGCCAGAGGAAATAATGGTGATAATATACTTAAAAACGACGAAGATAAAAGAAATTATATAGAACTAATTCAGAGATATAAAGAAAGATACGGATTCAAGTTATATGCATATTGTATAATGGATAACCACATACATATGTTGGTAGAAGTTAAAGAAACTCCACTGAACAAAATAATGCAAGGG